>ENA-ORMN01000002-ORMN01000002.1-human-gut-metagenome-genome-assembly--contig:-NODE-2-length-288712-cov-44.624350_pt1 | contig 288712 bp, 249 predicted proteins | sample MGYA00242102_ERZ508993 | MGnify/ENA primary metagenome ERZ508993 (study PRJEB26280, sample SAMEA2338770) | human gut metagenome | biome: human gut; feature: human-associated habitat; material: faeces...
CTTTTCTCAATTCAAAAAGACAAACACTCTAAAAAAGTTTTGTCTTGCTTTCACCCCTGCCCCTTGCGGGACGGGCATTGGCTCCGGATGCCTTCTCGATCTATTGACCTGTCGTATTCAGAATCGACAAAAGCATTCATTTTATAATGACTCTTGTACTACTTCTTGTCTATTGTAAGCATTTCAATGTCCTTTTGCTTGGTGAGAAGTTTGCTTCTCAAAAGCGAGTGCAAAGGTAAGAGGTATTTTTTAAACCACCAAACATTTTTGAAATATTTTCGCCGGGGAGAAAAGGCAATTTGACGCATTTTTCACATTAATGCGATAAAAATTAGATGGTTATAGAATATGTTATACAACATATTTTTAACCTATATTAACATTAAAGTCAATTTACAAGACATGCCGGTTGAGACGGCTATCAATTGCAAGGATTAGGAATAATGCGTATATTTGCAATGTTATTATAAGCTATGGATATATACAATGTGCTGAAATATTTTTCACGGATGGGCGGCAACAGACTAAAACTTGCGGCCATATGGGGCGCACATATATGCGGACGCCGCTACATAGGTGTGTTCCTTGACCCAGTACTTGCCTGCAATCTGCGATGCCGGATGTGTTTTTTCAGCGACAAAAAACAAAGCGCCAATATGCGCGGCCAACGAATAAGCGACCGCCAAATAAGCAGCATCGCAAAAATACTTTTGCCAAGGTGCATCAAACTTCAGATAGGGTGCTCAGCCGAACCGACATTATTTAAGAAGCTGCCGGAGCTTATTGCGGAAGCGAAGTGCGCCCGCGTACCTTATATATCCATAACCACCAATGGCCAACTTCTCACAAGCGACCTGTTGCTCAAGTGCGCCGATGCGGGTCTCAACGAGGTTACCATGTCGGTACACGGATTCACGCCCGATACCTATGAGTATCTAATGAACGGAGCAAAATGGGAAAGATTCTTAAATGCACTGACGGCAATAAAAGAGGTTAAAAAGGTATATCCGAAGCTCAAATTGCGCATAAACTATGTGGCAAACGACATGAATGCCAAAGAGCTGTGCAAAATCTGGGAGGTACTTGACGGAGCGGAACCTGACATACTGCAAATAAGACCTGCGCAGAAATTAGGCGATACGGATTACGCCAATTTTGATTTGAGCGTGCTCAAAGATGAATACGCCCAGATAATTGCTCCAATCAAGCAACGGTGCAAAGATAAATGTATAACATGCATAGCCCCTACCCCGGAGGATTTGGAAAAAGTGGACCGCAGCAACCCATGGATGAGCAAAAAAATGGAAGAGCTGACATATTATTATGTAGCCCCAGATTCAAGCAACCATCCGGGACTTGACATCGGAGAGAACAGTACAGACAGCTTCAAATCTTATCACAAACGGCAACGCACTGCAAGGAGCCTATGGCATGACATAACCCATAAGTTGCCGGGTGAAAATGACAGCGTGAGAAACACAAAAAAACTCAATTACCACATCGATTAAACCGACTGAATTATGACACCATTTGTACATTTACATGTGCACACACAATATTCATTGCTTGACGGCCAAAGCGCGGTACCCAACTTGGTTGACAAAGCACTTGCCGACGGTATGGCAGGGCTTGCCATCACCGACCACGGCAATATGTTTGGAGCCAAGGAGATATACAACTATGTGAATGGCGGCTGCCTGAAAGGGTACAAGAAAAAATTGGAAAAAGCCGAGAAAAGCGGCGACACCGCCAAGGCTGAGAAAATCAAAGGGTGGATAGACAAAATCAAGAACAAGGAATTTCGCCTGATAATAGGGTGCGAAATGTATGTGGCCAATACAGACCTTCATGACCGCACCGACAAACGTGACACCGGCAGACACCTGATAGTGCTTGCCAAAAACGAGACAGGATACAAGAATCTGATAAAACTGGTATCAAAGGCGTGGACAGAAGGGTTTTACTCTCACCCGCGAACGGATAAAAAGGAGCTTGCGGAACATAAAGAGGGACTGATAATAGCTTCGGCATGTCTTGGCGGTGAGATTCCCAAACTCATAGCCCACGGCAATATTGAGGAGGCCGAAAAATCGGTGCTGTGGTGGAAAGAGACTTTTGGCGATGATTATTACCTTGAATTACAACGACACAAGACCGACAAACCCGGCGGGAACACTTCCACATATCCCATTCAGGAGCGTGTAAATCCCGAGCTGATACGCATAGCAAAAAAATACGGCATAAAAGTGATAGCCACCAACGATGTGCATTTTGTCAACGAGGAGGATGCCGAGGCTCATGACCGTCTGATATGCGTGAGCACCAACAATTTCCTTACTGACCCCAACCGCATGCGCTACACAAAGCAGGAATGGATGAAAAGTCAGGCGGAGATGAACGAGATATTCCGGGACATTCCGGAAGCGCTTGAGAACACGCTGGAAATACTGAACAAAGTGGAGTACTACTCTATTGACCACGGACCAATCATGCCGTTCTTCGCTATTCCCAAGGAGTTTGGCACCGAAGAAGAGTACCGCTCGCGCATCACGGAGAAGGAGCTTTTTGATGAGTTCACACGCGATGAAAACGGCAATGTGGTGCTGAGTCAGGAAGAGGCAGAAGCAAAAATCAAGAAGCTGGGAGGATATGACAAGCTTTACCGCATAAAATTTGAAGCCGATTATCTGGCAAAACTCGCTTACGAAGGAGCCAAAAAGCGGTATGGCGACCCTTTGAGCGATGAGATGAAGGAGCGCATGAAGTTTGAGCTGCATATTATGAAAACCATGGGATTTCCGGGCTACTTCCTGATAGTGCAAGACTTCATCAATGCTGCAAGGCAACAACTCGGGGTAAGTGTGGGTCCGGGGCGCGGATCTGCAGCGGGAAGCTGCGTGGCATATTGCCTTGGGATAACACAGATAGACCCCGTGAAGTATGATTTGCTTTTTGAGCGCTTTCTGAATCCGGACCGAATATCGCTGCCCGATATCGATATTGACTTTGACGATGACGGACGCGCCGATGTGCTGCGCTACGTGACCAACAAATACGGAGAGGCAAATGTGGCACACATCATTACTTACGGCACTATGGCCGCAAAATCGGCCATCAAGGATGTGGCTCGTATCGAGCAACTGCCGCTCAACGAGAGCGACCGCCTTACCAAACTGATACCTAAGCGTATGCCCACAGTGGACGGCAAGGAGCTGAAGCCGAATCTTGAAAACATTTACAATTATGTGCCCGAGTTTGCCCCGGAGCTGCAAAGCAACAATCCGCTTGTGCGCGAGACTTTGCAGTATGCCAAAGCTCTGGAAGGCACGGTACGAAACACCGGCGTGCATGCTTGCGGCGTAATCATATGCCGAGACAATATCACAGACTGGGTACCGGTATCCACAGCCATAGACAAGGCATCTGACTCCAAAGAAAAAATCATCGTGACTCAATATGAGGGGCGCGTGATTGAGGAGACAGGTCTGATAAAAATGGACTTTCTCGGACTTAAAACCCTGTCCATAATAAAAGAAGCCATAGCCAACATAAAACAGACCCGAGGAATAGATATTGACATCGAGAAAATACCTATCGACGACCCCAAAACATATGCGCTGTACAGTGCCGGCCAAACGGTAGGTACTTTCCAATTTGAGTCGGCAGGCATGCAAAAATATCTGCGCGAACTCCAACCAAGCACATTTGAGGATCTTATAGCGATGAACGCCCTGTACCGCCCGGGGCCTATGGATTATATACCTGACTTCATTGCCCGTAAGCACGGACGCGCACCCATTGTGTATGACATACCTGTGATGGAGAAATATCTCAAGGACACTTACGGAGTGACCGTATATCAGGAACAGGTGATGTTATTGTCGCGACTGCTCGCCAACTTCACACGCGGACAAAGTGACACGCTGCGCAAGGCCATGGGTAAGAAGATGATCGAAAAAATGAATGAGCTGAAGGCCTTGTTTCTGCAAGGCGGTCAAGCCAACGGTCATGACCCCAAAATACTTGAAAAAATATGGGCCGACTGGGAAAAATTTGCCTCATACGCATTCAACAAGAGTCACGCCACATGCTATAGCTGGGTAGCATTCCAGACTGCATACCTTAAAGCCAACTATCCGGCAGAATACATGGCGGCCGTATTGAGCCGCAACCGCAATGATGTGGAAAAAATGAGCGGATTTATTGACGAGTGCAAAAAGATGCATATAAGGGTTAAAGGCCCGGATGTAAACGAATCGTTTGCCAACTTCGGTGTAAACTCCAAGGGTGATATACGATTCGGACTAGCAGCCATCAAGGGCGTGGGAGAAAACGTGGTCAACGACATTATAAATGCCAGAAAAAAAGGTGGACCGTTTGAGTCAATCTATGACTTTGTGGAAAGGGTGCCCTACTCATCGCTCAACCGCAGGGTGATGGATGCATTGGCCTATGCCGGAGGTTTTGACTGCTTCAGTGACAGCTTGCAGCGCGAAGACTTTTTTGAGAAGAACAACAAGGGCGAAACTTTTTCAGAAGCCGTGTTACGTTACGGGCAACTGTATCAGCTCGACAAACAAAACCAAAGCATGTCGCTGTTTGGCGATGACGAGGCAAACATGACCAAAGCGGGGCGTCCGCCGGTGATTCCGGCCCTGCGATGGGTTGACACCGTGCGACTTGAGAAAGAGCGTGAACTGGTGGGCACATATCATTCAGCCAACCCACTGGACCCGTTTTATATGGAACTGCGTTTCGGAGCTACTCCACTCAAGCAGTTTGCAGAGGATGCACCGGCCGACGGCAAAGAGTATATGTTGGGGGGAATGGTGACAGAATTCACCTCGCGTCCATCGCGTCAGGGCGGCCAGTTCGGTATTCTCAAAGTGCAGGATTACACCGGCTCGGCAGAGTTCATGCTGTTTGGAGAGGATTATATCAACTTCCACAACTTTGGAGTAGTGGGCACGCCCATATTGATAACCGGTCAGTACGGACGCAGATTCAAGAGCAGCGAACTCAAGTTCAAGATCGGAAACATACGCCTGCTCCAAACCTTAAAAGGGACACTCATACGCGGCATAGTGATAAATATAGATGCAGAAGATATATCGGACGCAGTACACGGAATGCTCCATGAGCATATGAAATCAAGCAAGGAGAATTTAGGCTCGCTGTCGTTCCGGATACGTGACCGCGAGCTTGGCCGCACACTTCTTTTCGACTCCCCGTTGCGCATACCCATCAATAAGGAGCTGATGGAAAAACTTGATGATATGGATATTGAATTTTCTCTGCTCAAAAAAACAGAATAAATGCACGTATTGGCAGTAAAATTGCTAATTTTGCAAACATATAACCATATATATAATTTTCAACACAGATATTAATCAACAAAACCATATAAAGCTATGGCATACGAATTTACAGACTCCAACTATAAGGAAGCTATTGAATCGGGACACCCCGTAGTGATTGATTTTTGGGCCACATGGTGCGGTCCGTGCATGAGAATGTCGCCCCTGATTGACGAAATGGCCGAAGAGTTCGCCGACAAAGCTGTGATAGGCAAATACAATATTGACGAGCAGAGCGAACTAAGCACAGAATGCCGCATTATGAGCATACCCACCATACTGTTTTTCAAGAATGGTGAGCAAGTGCGTGAGCTTCGTCTCGCAGGTTCACAAACACGCGAAAAGCTGCGCGAACACATAGAGAAACTCATAAACCTCTAACTTCTGACAACACTTAATCCCTAAAACATTTAAGCGGACCGGAAACGGTTCGCTTTTCTTATGTCATGTATTGGTTATCGCAATCAAGTCTTTTGGAACAGCAAAAACGGGAAGGCAAATGTTAAAAAAAACTAAACAAGCATCACATTTACCTGTTATTGTATTATTTACAATCAATTTAATTATATTTGCAAATCACAATACATGACACAGGGTCCATCACATAACCTTCAAAATATATCTACCATGAAAAATATATATCTCCAAATAACAACTATGAGGCTAATTTCTATTTTTTCATTAGCTGCGCTTGCCCTAAGCCTGCATGCTCAGCCTCCAACAGTCACAATTGACCGCATTTGTTACACCATATTGGAACAAGAAGGCTATGGCTGCGCATCAAGTCCGGTTGAAGATCCCGGGAACCTCAACAATGAGGACATTATTATACGCAAGTCAGTAGAATACAACGGCAAGGAATACCCCATCACACGTTTTTACGGTTATTTCTATGCTAATGAGGGCCAAAAGATTTGTTTCCCGGAAGGCTTAGTGGAAATAGTAGGCGGTGCGCCGAATGCTGTCATTGAGGTAGTGCCGCAAAGCGTAGAGCGATTATTGCAAGAAGCCTTTTATGGTGTCACTTTGCCCAAAGAGCTTTATCTTCAAAATGTGAAAATAATCGGACCATGGGCATTCTTGTGCGAGGGTCTTGAAAATTTACGCATCGGAGCTTCGTTGGAATTGTTAGGTTGTAATGCGTTTTCCCAGTCCTTAAAAGAATTAGTTTTGGATGATGGCGTGTCGGGTGTGCCTTTGGCTCTTACATGGAATTCACTTTCCTGCTTGTCGCAAAAAGAATTCAAAATTCCTTATAGGTCTCCATTGACCCTGAGCGACTGCTTAATGGAGCACAACAAATCCGTTGAGAGAATAGTATTTCCGGATGTTGAAGAAATTGAATACGGAGGTGCTAATTCTTTCTCCAATCTGTCATTAACAGTGTGTATTTATGGATTTTTCTTTAGAAACTGTTCTGCGCTGAAAGAGATAGTATGCTTGGGTGAAACTCCGCCCGGAATAACCAACCTTGAACTCATCAACACATATCCCTTAAACGAGGCAACAGAGTTCAACATCTGCGATAATATGGACCAATGCATACTGAAAGTGCCAGCGGGGAGCGAGCAGGCCTACCGCAACCATCCCATCTGGGGCAAGTTCAAGACCATACTCGGGTTTGAGAACGGCGACTACACATCCATTAGTGGCATCAGTGGGGCAGACTACAACCTCGCCGAACCAATTTACTACAACTTGCAGGGAATCAGAGTGAGCCACCCTGTCAAAGGGCAGTCCTATATCCGCATCACCGGTTCAAAAAACGAAAAGGTGATTATGTAATCTGACAACAGACAACACACTTACCCTATTAGATTGAGAGGGCAAAGCCTACGGTGATGCAGCGTGGTAATGCAGGGCCATAGATGTAGCCTGAATCACGTGTTGATCCCTTGTCAAAATCGCGTTGATAAGCATTGAATATATTGCTAATGCCTGCCGAAATATCAAGATTTACCCTATTAAACAGCCGCAGGGTGTAAGTGGCTTTCAGTGACGCGTCAAAAAACGAACGCGTGCGCACCGCCACATCAACATCGGTGCCTGACCCCTCCATGTGCTGCACAAGCATAGGGCCTGTACCAGTGGCCGTAAACGTGGCACGAAGAGCATGTGTGATTTCCCAATTTGCGGTTAAATAACCGTAAACATCAGGTGTGCGGAACATCTTTTTCTCAGCCGGAACCTCGGGATTACTGCTCCACTCTTCGGGACGCTTATATCGGCTGCGCTGTAATGTAATGCCACCCTGCACATCAAAGTGAGATGAGAAAAATGCTTTTGCCTCCAAGTTTATGCCCATTACTGTTGCACCGGAACCGTTATAACGCTCAAGCACAGCATTGCCCTGCGCATCAAGGCCGTCAAGCTGTCGCAAAGCAAACACATCACGCAAATCGGTGAAGAAACCTTCAATAAGCAAATTGGTTTGTACGGACCCAAAACGGTGGTAAAGGTCGGCCGAGAGGCTTACACTCTGCGAGCTTTCCTGTTTCAAGCCGGGGGCAAGCACAGTAACAACGCGCTCGCCGCCTACTATCGCCACATGAAAATCCTCATCATAAGCCTGTGGCGAGCGGAAACCGGTGGAATATGATGCGCGGAAATTATAGTTGGCTGACGGATTGAACCGTATGTTGACACGCGGCGACAATATAGGGTTATGAATCATTGAATGCTTGTCAAGTCATGCCCCGACAAGAAATCCCCACTTGCCATCGCGCCATTCATTTTGCAGATAACCGCTGTATATATTCACATCCTGCTCTATATCGTGATCATAGCCAACTGTAACATCATGCAGCCGATTATAGGAATACTCCACACCGGCCACCAGCTCGGCCGGCATAAACAGGAATTTGCCAATGGAGCGCGTCCATTGCGCACCACCCATAGCCACAATGTCGGAAGTATGGCCATAAGCATTGGGATCCATATCAGAGCCATAATAGCTCTGACGCTTTGTGGCCTGAGTAGCGGCAAATACCGACAGATGCTGCTTGCGCTCCTCCATCCAAAGGTCAAATGTAGCCTCCCCTGCATGTATGTTATGGTCAACCTGCTCTGCAATCATGGCCATATGTGCAGGCTGGTCAAGGCGGTCACCACCTCTCCTGTACTCATGAGTATTGTGGTACTCCAAAGTCAGCTTGGAATCAGTACCGGTTCGGAAAAAAGTGCGGGCACCCAGAGTTTGGCTTTTCAGTTGCGCAACCTCAGTGAAGCCGTCACCGTTATCATCATAACCGTCGCGACTGCGGCTTTGGCCATATATGAAAATGCCGGCCTTACTGTTGTCGGTGACAAGCGATGCATTAAGAGTAGTATTATTGTCCAATGCACCCGTAACCCCTATGGATGTCAGTGTATGCGCCACCTGAGCGGAGTTGGTTATTGGATCTTTGGTGATGATATTGACAGTGCCACCTACTGCCGAGGAGCCGAACAGAGCCGAGCCGCCACCGCGCATCACCTCCACACGTTCTATCATATTGGCGGGTATCTGCTCAAGACCATACACGCCTGTGAGTGCTGAAAACACCGGGCGAGAATTCATAAGGATCTGTGAATAGTGTCCGTCAAGACCGTTGATTCGCACCTGTGTGAACCCACAGTTCTGGCAATCGTTTTCCACCCTTACTCCCGGCTGGAAATCAAGGCCGTCAGCCAAAGAACATGCACCCACATTAAGCAATGTTTTTGCTGATAAAACATTGACCAATGATGGACTTTCACGGCGGCGAGTCTCAGTTTTTGAGGATGTAACCACCACTTGGTCAAGCATAAAAGCATCGGGAGATATGCTGAAATTCTCCTCCACGGTTTGATTAGACTCAACAGTCACCAGCTTACGCTGCGGTGAATATCCCATGAACGAAGCTTCCAATGTATAGCTGCCGGGAACAAGATCGCGAAACACATAATGCCCCGAACCATCAGTCATAGCTGCAATATTTGTATTTAGAATCTTGACCACACAACCGGGCATATGCTCACCCGTTTCTGCATCAAGCACGTGACCTGATATATTCGCATCTGACACATCAGCCGCCTCAACAAGCTGTGACACACTAATAGCAACCACTATAGAAACCAATAAAATAAATGATCTTAAACTCATACTGCACTTATCTGTGAAAAATTAAGCTGCAAAATTAGTATGCGGATACAATATATAAAATACCTAAAAATAGTGATTTTTAAATCCTCGTCCATAAACGATATGAGCCGATGCATACTGAAAATGCCGACAGGAAATCAAAGAATTGACAATCGGCATAGAAGCCAAGGGCTGACTTCCGCAAATGGAAATCAGCCCTTGGGTGTATGTTATAAACGCATCAGTGAGCTTGCGCTACGTGAATCAATCCACCTTGTCAAGATGGTGACCCATGCGCTCTTTTTTGGTGTGCATGTAGAAGCGGTTGTACTGATTAGGCTCAATCTCAATGGGCACGTTTTCAACCACGGTGAGACCATACCCCTCAAGTCCGATACGCTTCACAGGATTGTTGGTCATGAGACGCATTTTCTCAACCCCAAGCATGTGGAGAATCTGAGCACCCACGCCATAATCGCGCTCATCGGCACGGTGACCGAGATGCAGATTGGCATCTACTGTATCAAATCCCTCTTCCTGAAGCTTGTAGGCCTTGATTTTATCCATAAGACCTATTCCGCGGCCCTCCTGATTGAGATAGAGAATCACACCCCTGCCCTCTTTATCCACCATCTCCATAGCCTTGTGGAGCTGATCGCCGCAGTCACACCGGCGTGAGGCGAATATGTCGCCGGTGGCGCATGATGAATGAACACGCACAAGCACTGGTTCACCATTTCTCACATCACCCTTAATCAGAGCTATATGCTCCAGGCCATTGCTTTTCTGGCGAAACGGGATAAGACGGAAATGACCGTAAGCAGTGGGCATATCCACCTCCTCTCCTTCCTCCACGAATATCTCGGTACGCAAACGGTATGCAATCAAATCCCTTATTGACACGAGATGCAAGCCCCATTCATCGGCTTTTTTGCGGAGCTGGGGAAGACGAGCCATTGTGCCGTCCTCGTTAAGGATTTCAATAAGAGTGGCGGCCGGATAAAGACCGGCGAGACGAGCAAGGTCAACACCAGCTTCCGTATGACCGGGACGACGGAGCACGCCCTCATCCTGTGCATAAAGAGGATGAACATGACCGGGACGGCCAAACGAGTCGGGACGACTGTTGGGGTCGGCCAAAGCGCGGAGAGTAGCGGCACGGTCGTGAGCCGACACACCGGTGGTGCATCCTTCGAGTTTATCAACGGTGATGGTGAACGGAGTGCCGAGCATAGATGTGTTTTCCTCAACCTGATGCGGCAACCCAAGCTCCTTGCAGCGCGAAATGGTAAGCGGGGCACAAAGTTCGCCACGAGCGTTGGTAATCATGAAATTGACATGCTCGGTGGTGACTTTCTCTGCAGCCATGATAAGATCGCCCTCATTTTCGCGATCCTCATCATCAACCACAATCACGAATTTGCCATTGCGAAAATCTTCAATGGCCTGTTCTATAGAATCAAGTTTAATTTCGCTCATATATTGAAATGTTTTATTGTATCATAGTTTGAAGGGCAGCAGCCACACACGATACCTCAGACAACTCGGCACGCAGTTTTTTAAGCGAACGAAGGGCAATGAGATATAGAGGCACTCCTATAGGGAAGCATATTATAGCTGCCCATGCCACAGCTTTATAACCGACAGGATGGTATATCCACAAGCTGCGCAGGATGGGCAGCTCATTGAGCATGGCTACAACCCGCTGCGAACGGCTATTGGATATATAGTCCACAACCTGCTCAACCTGCGAACGCAGAGCCGTGAGCCGAGTGCGGCTGTAACCGTGAAGCCAGTAAGCGATATATCCGGGTGTGGCCGGATTTGAGGCAAGGAAATCGGCGCAAGCCGAGCGCAGCTGCTCAAGCATGGAATGTGCTTTTGCAGGCTCCACATTCACCATGGCAAGCTCCTTGAAGTCAAGAGAGCGTTTTTCCACTCTTCCGGTAATGCGGCGCAAGAAGTTGACGTAAGCATCCTTATTGAACACAGCCGAGTCGCGCATAGCCTTATAAGTAAAGAAAACGCCCAACGGCAACAGAACGGCACTACTGAGCCACATGCCCTGCCAAACAGCAATCTTGCCTTCACGTGCCATCTTGTAACCGGTGTTATCAATTATATAATAGAATATAAAGAGGAACACACTTATTACCAACGGCATGCCAAGACCTCCTTTGCGGATAATGGCACCCAAAGGAGCACCTATAAAGAAAAATATTATGCAGGCGAACGAAAGGGTGAATTTTTTTTGCAGCTCAATGGCATGACGGCGTATGGTGCGTCGGTCATCAGCCATCGTGAGGCCTTTGAATTCATACGATGCTTTGGCCATACGGGCTTTATTGACGGCCTGATTGAGATAATTGACCATAGCTCCGGAACTAGCACCGCGAAACACTGAATCCACATCCACAGGCTTACTCAGGGGCACATCAAGCTTGCGCGTACGCAACACTTTGCCGTTTTCAACCTTAGTGTCGTAGTAATCCATGCCAACACGCGGAGCTTCAACTACTTCGCGGCCATAGATCTCACCCACGGAATCCACACGATGATGCACGGAATCAATAGTAGCCTGAAGCTGAGATATGTTTTTGCCCACATACTGATTGCGCATGCCGTCCTCATCCATACGGTTGAAGTTGGCATCGAAAGTCACAAGAATCTCCTTTAGGTCAAAACTTTCGCGACGATAGGGCACATTGTTCATATTGACTGCGGCATCGCGCAGATTTTCAAACGACTCACCCTGCCACATGGTCAAAAACAGATGCATCTTGTCTTCTGTCATGGCGAGTTTACCGGAATCGGCGAGTATCACGCTGGCGTTGTCAAACCCTTTGCTCACATCATAAATCATCATGTTATAAAGGGTGCCGGTGTCAGGATTTTTCTTTGCCACATAAAGATTGTAGCCCGGAATCTGGTCGTAAAACACTCCCTCTGGGATTTCCACCTCCGGTGATTTCTGACGCACGGAGTAAATCAGAGTCCACATCTTGGTCTGAGCCACGGGGAGCACATCGTTTTGAAAGAAGAAAGCGCCTATGGCTATAAGAACCATCAGCACGATAAGTGGACGCATGACCTTGAGCAATGATACTCCACTGGCCTTGATGGCAGTGAGTTCAAAACGCTCGCCAAGATTACCGAATGTCATGAGCGATGCAAGAAGTATGGCAAGCGGAAGAGCCATAGGAATCATGGTGAGAGCCGCATAGAAAAACAGTTCACCAATCACATCCACGCTAAGGCCCTTACCGACAAGGTCGTCGATAAAACGCCAAAGGAACTGCATCAAGACAATAAAAAGACATATAAAGAAAGTCATGACAAACAGAGGCACGAAGCTCTGCAGCATAAACGTATATAGTCTTTTGATTCTCAGCATAAAATATTGGCCTTGTATCTTTATGATATACCGGGCACGCAAAGTTACACATTTTCCACCAAATGGCAACAACCGACACCGTCCGCTAACAGATTTTCACAATGCGGAGACGGAAGAAAGAGAAGTATAGACAAGGTACATATTATTTTTTCGCAAAATGAAATAAAATGTGTAAATTTGCCGTATAAACGAAGTTAACTTCATTGGATTCAAACATCTACCTAACTCATATATGTCACGAATGCATTTTGACAAACTTGACAGCAAGATACTGAAAATGCTGGCCGGGAATGCCCGAAAACCATTTTTGGAAGTGGCACGTGAATGCAATGTATCAGGAGCGGCAGTGCACCAACGCATCCAGAAACTAATGCAGCAGGGAGTAATACAAGGTTTTGAGACACTCATCAATCCGTCGTCAGTAGGGTATGAGACTTGCGCATACGTAGGAATTTTTCTTACAGACCCCGCAGCTTACGAAACAGTGATGGAGGGAGTAAAAAATGTGCCGGAAGTGGTGGAGTGTCACCTGACCACCGGAAAATATGATTTCCTGCTGAAGCTGTATGCCCACAACAATGACCATTTGCTGCATATCATACGCGACAAACTGCAGAGTCTGTCGGCGGCACGCACAGAAACCATAATATCGTTTAAAGAGGAATTCAGGCGTCAGGTGCCAATTGACATATAAGGCAGTTGCTGACGCAACGATGATACAATAATGATAGATATAGATTTACATTCACTGCTATCCGATGCTCGCCAATGGGCAACAGAGGCCGGATCGGTGCAGCTTGAATATTTCCGTGGCAACAAGCTTGACATCCATACCAAACTTGGCGAAAGCGACATAGTCACGGCTGCCGACAAAGCCTCGGAGAAAGTGCTCATAGGGCACATTTTACAAAAATATCCCGATCATGCCATATTGTCGGAAGAGAGTGGTGACAATGGGCAGAAAAGCCGTGTAAGATGGGTGATAGACCCTCTTGACGGCACCACCAATTTCAGTGAGGGTCTGCCAATATTTGCAGTGTCGATAGGAATAGAAATTGACGGCGAAACAGCCGTCGGTGTGGTATATGCCCCATATCTTCATGAAATGTTCACGGCAGTGAAAGGCGAAGGCGCATGGCTTAATGGCAAACCTATTGCACCGCGGCGCAATGCCATAATGGAACGTGCAGTAGTAAGCACCGGCTTCCCGGTGGACAAAGCCACCAATCCTGACAACAATCTGAGAAATGTGGCAAGAGTGCTGCCGCTTGTGCGCGGATTGCGAAGACTTGGATCAGCTGCCATGGACTTGTGTTATGTGGCCGCCGGATACCTTGACGGATACTGGGAGCTCAACCTCCATGAATGGGATGTGTGCGCCGCCACATTAATATGTCATGAGGCCGGAGCCTTGACCAAACGATGGAGATTTGACCGGGGAGTAAGCCTTGTAGGAGCCACTCCCGAAATATTCAGGCAACTGGTGCCCCTGCTGGATACAGACCCGTGCACAACCTTTCCTATATGGCAAAAATAGAGTTAATCAATAAGATAGGTGTACGCTCAACCGCACACCTCAAAAAAATAGCACAGGAGGCCTCCGGCACATACACGCTTATCTGCACCGGCCTTGTAATGCCCCAAATCACAGATGAGCAACTTAACCGCTGGGGCCACGTGGCTGATGACAGCGGCGCGGCGATGTTATATGCCGACCATTGGCTGGCACTTGAGGATGGGACAACGCGTCTGCACCGCTGCGCGGACTACCAACCGGGAAGCATCAGAGATGATTTCTATTTCGGTCCGTTAGTACTTGTGCGCACAGATATGCTGCACAGAGCGATGAACCAAACCGATACGGATTACCTTGCAGCCGGGATGTATGACCTGCGTCTGAGGCTCAGCCGCATGGGTGCGATATGGCACGTAAACGAACCACTGTATCTTGTGCCGCTGACTGACTCGCGCAATAGCGGTGAAAGACAGTTTGATTATGTTGACCCCCGTAATCGTGAAAGTCAGATAGAGATGGAACATGCCGCCACAGCCCATCTTAAGGCCATAGGCGCATATCTGGAGCCGGAATGGGAAAGAGCAGATTACGGCGAGCGATGGCCGGTGGAAGCATCCGTGATCATCCCTGTACGCAACCGGGAAAAAACTATAGCCGATGCCGTAAAAAGCGCGCTGGAGCAAAAGTGTGATTTTGAATTCAATGTCATTGTGGTTGACAATCACAGTACCGACAGCACCGCTAAAGCACTGGCCGCAATAAAGTCGGAAAAACTGATTGTTCTCACACCCGATGAAACATTTCACGGCATAGGCGGATGCTGGAACATGGCCATGCAACATGAAAAATGTGGCAAATTTGCCGTACAGCTTGACAGTGACGACCTCTATGCATCACCCCACACACTGCAAAAGATTGTTGACGAGTTTCACCGCCGGGACTGCGGAGCTGTGATAGGTTCATACTCACTGACTGATTTCTCATTAAAACCGCTGCCTCCCGGCATAATAGACCACAAGGAGTGGACCGATGATAACGGGCGCAACAATGCACTGCGAATCAACGGTCTTGGGGCGCCAAGAGCATTTGCCACCGCTATAGCACGGCGATACCCGATGCCCGATGTAAGCTACGGTGAGGACTACGCCATGTGCCTGCAAATATCTCGCCACTATCGCATCGGACGCATCTATGAGTCGCTGTATCTTTGTCGCCGGTGGGAAGGGAATACCGATGCCGCATTGAGTCCCGAAGCCGAAAACCGCAACAATCATTACAAAGACTCATTGCGCACCACCGAATTGAGAGCTCGCATAACCCTCAATGCCAACAGGAAAAAACATGAGCGCAAAAAGCATTGATTACAAACGGTTCATAGCGCAACAGCTGGAATGCTGGGCACAAGCCAAAAGCACCTATGACTCGCTGGCACAGACACATTCGCGCCAACTGGATTTGGGTGACTGCGTGGTCACTTTACAGCATAATCCTGCGAGAGTGAGATCCAGTACCGCAAAAATCGACAAGGCTTCAATAGCGCAACGCGGATGCTTTCTGTGTCGCGAGGCACGACCCAAAGAGCAATTATTCATTGAAGAAGACGGGTATGAACTGCTTGTCAATCCGTACCCAATATTTCCCGATCATCTGACCATAGCACTTGCCCACCACGAGCCTCAACGCGTGGCAGGGCGCATGCACGACATGGTGAAGTGGGCTGAAATGCTGGAAGGGATGACAGTGTTTTACAATGGAGCCAGATGCGGTGCTTCCGCTCCTGACCATATGCATTTTCAGGCAGCAGCGACTAAAGAGTTTCCTGTATGGAGATGGATTGATACAGATTCGTTACCCGAATCGCCGGCTTATATATTGTGTCATTCGGCAGATGAAGCCGAAAACATTCTTGAAAAATTGCCCCACCGACCTGAAGAAGAACCCGATGTAAATATCCTTGCACGAAGCCATGACAACAAAATTGACATAGCTATAATACCACGCCGCAAGCACCGTCCAAGCTGTTATGGCACAGAAGGTGAGGGATGCGTGCTTCTCAGTCCTGCATCGGTGGATATGGGAGGTGTATGGGTATTGCCAAGGGAATATGACTACCGCACGCTGACCGCCGCCAAGTTAAAAGATATAATTTGCGAAACAGCCTACAAACGCTCTGAATTATGAGTCATCAATCAGAACCCACTGTTAACGTGGGAATAATGGAAGCGGATGCCCTTGATATAACATTGCATGGCGCATACACTGACGCATCAGGAAATATTCTTACCGGCAAATTACACATCACCAAGCCAGTAGAGCTGACTCCGGTTGATAATGACTGCATGTTCACACTGCATAATGTAGTGATAGGGATAGGGTTTCACTGGGAACAAAAAATGGAGCAAAAATTTGAGGGTGCGCTCAACGTAATACATTCGCCATCAGACAAACTCATAGCCGTAAATGTTATTGGCGTGGAAAAATATCTGAGAAGCGTAATCAGTTCGGAAATGAATGCCGATGCGCCCGAAGAGTTTTTGAAGGCACATGCTGTGATATCGCGCAGCTGGCTTCTTGCCCAGATGCAACACAAATGCCACTGCGCCAAATCGGAAATGACAGAAAGTGACAACGAACGCATAAAATGGTATGACCACGAGGACCATGACCTGTTTGATGTGTGCGCCGATGACCATTGTCAGCGATACCAAGGAGTGCGCAGCAATATGCCGGCAAGTGTGGCCCGGAGCATTGAAGCCACCAAAGGGGAAGTGCTCATGAACGACGGTAAGCTGTGCGACACAAGATTCTCAAAATGCTGCGGGGGTGTAATGGAGCTGTTTTCAACCTGCTGGAGCAATGAGGATATGCCCTACCTCACACCAAAACTTGACAGGGAGGGCGAGGAGAGCTTACCTGATCTGACAACCGAGAAGGGTGCCACCCAATGGTGCACAACGCATCCCGATGCATGGTGCGCGGCACCGTCACGGCAGCTGCTGCGCAAAGTGTTGAACGGATATGACCTTGAAACGCCTGATTTCTATCGCTGGAAAGTTGAATACACGGCACCGGAACTGGCAGAGATTCTGCGCGAACGGACAGGTGTGGATTTCGGCGAAATACTGAGCATTGAACCATTGCATCGCGGACCGTCTGCAAGAATAGACAAGTTAAGGATACAAGGCACGAAACATACCATGACTATAGGCAAGGAGTTGGAAATTCGCCGCTCACTGTCAAAAAGTCACTTGTACAGCTCGGCATTTATCGTCACGACCTCCGGTACAGATGAACACGGAGTGCCGCAGCATTGGATACTGCAAGGTGCAGGCTGGGGTCACGGAGTGGGTCTGTGTCAAATAGGAGCAGCTGCTATGGCCGATGCCGGCAAATCCTATACTGAAATATTGGGCCACTATTATCCGGGGGCAAACCTCTCAACGCTGTATTGAAATGAATATGTCAAAGAACGGATGGGGGTGGGTGCCCACACTTTATTTCGCAGAAGGGATACCATATGCCGTGGTGATGACATTGTCGGTAATCATGTACAAACGACTTGGAGTCAGCAATACCGATATAGCATTGTACACCTCATGGCTGTATCTGCCGTGGGTGATAAAACCGCTGTGGAGCCCGATTGTGGATATGCTCGGCACCCGAAGACATTGGGTGATAGCAATGCAATGGGCTTTGGCAGCCGGATTTGGTGCCGTTGCACTCGCATTGCCTTTAGGAGGATGGTTTTGTCTGTCGCTTGCGGCATTCTGGATTGTAGCATTTCTTTCGGCCACCCACGATATTGCCGCTGACGGGTACTATATGCTGGCATTGTCGCAAGAACGACAGTCGTTTTTCGTGGGCATCCGTACCACTGTTTATCGCATTGCCATGCTCACAGGCCAAGGTGCTCTTGTTACTGTGGCGGGATGGATAGAATTGGCTCATCCTGACTCACCGCCGCATACTGCCTGGATGATAGTAATGGGAATTCTGTCAGGCACATTTGTGTCCGTTGCCATATGGCATTCCATCACACTCCCCCACCCGGCCGCAGATAAAATGGCGGCAAAAATCACATCACTTAGCAATGTACTCAAAGAGTTTGTCGGCACTTTCGTGAGTTTTTTCAAGAAACCGCACACTGCTATTGCCCTTCTGTTCATGCTCCTGTATAGGTTTCCGGAAGCACAGTTAGTGAAACTCATAACGCCTTTCTTACTTGACACGCCGGAAGCAGGAGGGCTGGGCATGACTACTGCCCAAGTAGGAATATGTTATGGCACCGTAGGGGTAACTGCGCTAATGCTCGGAGGTATTGCCGGTGGTATAGTCGTGTCAAAAGGCGGTCTTGCAAAGTGGCTCAAGCCCATGGCATGGAGCATGTCGCTGACATGTATTGCCTTCGTATATCTAAGTATGGCGGGACATGTGGGCATACCGATGATATACGGCTGTGTGGCTTTGGAACAAGCAGGTTACGGATTTGGGGCAACGGCCTATACAATGTATCTGATATTTTACTCACAGGGGCCCAACAAAACTTCCCATTATGCCATGTGTACGGGAATCATGGCTCTTGGCATGATGTTGCCGGGCATGATTGCAGGCAAACTACAGGAGCTTATGGGGTATGAGATGTTCTTTGTATGGGTAACGGCATGCTGTGTATTGACCATAACGGTAGCCATGCTTGTAAAGGTTCCCAAGGATTTCGGCCGTAAAAGCAACTAAAACTGTGGCAAAGGCACAAGTGTTTGGATATGAAAGGGTGATTATATATATTTGTACACATGAAGCGGCATTTATTATTCATAGTCTTGGCTGCCATTATGTATGCCTGCGGCGGAACTCATGCGCCTAAAGAGCTACCCGCAACAGACAGTGTGGCCTGTGATGACTACACCGACACAATTGTGGTTGAGGATGAACCGGCCGCTCCTGAGATTGTGACACTTGACCACGATGTTTCGGCTGCTGAAGAACTTATGGAGTTCATGCGAGGTTCGGAGCATTGGGAGGAATACCAACGTGGTATAATACCCCGGATTGCAGAGCAGAGCGTAGAATATGCCCAAAAACTTCTGGCAAGTTCATATCCCTACTTCATTATAGTAGATAAAGGATCAAGATATGTGATTCTTTATAACCGTTTCGGCGAAGAGATAGACCGCTACCGTATGTGCTGCTCAAGCAAATACGGCACGAAGCATGCCAAACGTGACAACCGGACTCCGGAAGGATTTTTCGCTGCCGGACTAACTTATGATTCCACTGACTGGCTGTACACAGATGACGATGGCAAAACATCGCCGGTCAAAGGCCAATTCGGGCCACGTTTTATCCGCGTCACAAACCCTGTCACAACTCAGGTAGGAATACACGGCACATGCGCGCCATGGTCGCTGGGAGGAAGATCAAGCCATGGCTGCATACGCATTCACAACGACAACATAATGAAACTTGTGGAGTTTGTGACTCCGGGCACTCCGATAATAATCAACCCGTCGGACCGTGATCAGGCCGTGAACCGTGATGAGGGATATAACGTGGTGCAGCTTGTCCTTGGCAAGAAGAAAAAAGAATCCAGAACTGAGGAAAAACCGGACACCATACAAAATGTTATCCTCACAGATTCATTGCCACAAAGATCTGATTCAATACCTGAGTGCGAGACTCCTGACCCGCTTATCCCGGAGGAACACGACAGCACAAGGACAACAAATATTCCTGACAGACCAACCACAAACGAACCGATATGAACCATTTATTGCTTTCCATTGCACTGGTCATACTGACCGGCATCAGCAGTTTCGCTGCAAACATCAAAGTATATGTTCTGCGCATTGATGATGAAATAGGGTCCACCACATGGCAATACACACGCAATGCTCTTATTGAGGCTGACAAGCAAAATGCAGATATGCTGCTGGTGCACCTCAACACCTACGGCGGCGAAGTGCTTCACGCTGACAGCATCCGCACTGCTCTTCTGCATTACAGCAAACCGGTGGTGGCGTTTGTTGACAATAATGCGGCATCAGCCGGAGCACTGATAGCACTGGCATGTGACAGTGTATTCATGCGCCCCGATGCATCAATGGGAGCGGCTACGGTAGTGAATGGTGTGGACGGAGCCGCGATGCCCGACAAATATCAGTCATACATGCGTGCCATGATGCGTGCCACTGCTGAAAGCCACGGCAAGGTAATGAAGGAAGATTCAACCATGCAATGGCGCAGGAATCCGCTTGTGGCAGAAGCCATGGTTGACACTCGTATTGAAGTCCCCGGGCTGATAGATTCCACCAAGGTACTAACTTTCACTCCCGATGAGGCAATAAAATGGGGCTTTGCCGACGGTAAGGCCGAATCAATCAAAGATGTGCTCAATCAACTTAATGTAAAAGAATACTCCATTGAGCAATACCAGCCGAAATGGGAAACAACGCTTATAGGATTTCTCACAAATCCCGCCGTGCAGGCTATACTTATAACACTTATTTTAGGTGGACTTTACTTTGAAATGCATAGTCCCGGAATGGGATTTCCAACAGTTGTGGCATGTACAGCTGCCCTGCTCTATTTCCTGCCACTGTGTCTGGGGGGAGTTGTGAGCGCATGGGTTGTGGTTCTGTTTGCAATAGGAATAGTGCTGATGCTTCTGGAACTTTTTGTGATACCCGGATTCGGGATATGCGGCATAAGTGGCATAGCAGCAATGGGTGTGGCAATCATAGCGGCCCTGATACAAAGTTTCTCAATACCTGAAACAGGGGTAACGATGAATGCCATAGGGAAAGCCATAGGCACATTTATGGCCGCAATACTGCTCACCGTGGGGTTGGCATGGTACCTGACATCACGATATGGTCCCAAATTCGTACGGCGCCACACCGAACTTATGAAATCACAGCTTGTGGAGGACGGCTACATCGGAGTAGATACTTCCATGCGTGAATATGTGGGACATGAGGCAGAAGCAGCCACCGACATGCGTCCCGGAGGCAAGATCATAATTCACAATCAGGAATTTGATGCCGTGAGCGAACGGGGATATATAGCTGAAGGAACCCATGTTATCGTGACCAGATTTGAAAATGCACAACTTTATGTGGTGCCAATCAAACACTCTCACCACCATGAATGTTAGTAAAGTACTAACATTCATGTATTATGATTATCAAACTTAGACATTTGCTTGCGCCAACCGTAGCGGTAATGCTGCTTCTGACATGCCAACCGGCGCAAGCCCAACTGTATGAAATAACATCACAATTGCCCAATCTCATTTCCCCTGCCCTTTCAGGTTCAATGCGCTACAAGGGGTTTGTAGAGCTATCAGGGACGGCAGGCATAGGAAGCAACCGTGCCAACATGCTCGGCATCAGCACTTCTCAGGGATTTCAATACTCCTCTTGGTTCTTCATGGGTGTTGGATTGGGTGTAGATGTGGCCATGAGCCGACAATCAGCAACCGATCCCACTGTCAACTCCGACAATTGGCCATCGTATTACGATCACAACTCATCTTCAACAAAAGCTATGATACCGGTATTCACCGATTTCCGATTCATCATAGGCAACCAGAACAAAGTTGGTGCGTATGTGGATTTCAAGTTCGGTGCGTCGTGGCTAATTGGAGATAGTTACCTGCGATTGCAGCATGGCAGACTGGGCGGAGCCACACAATTTTATTTCAAACCGTCGGCGGGAGTGCGCATACCCATTAACAGCAAAAATCCGCGTCAGGCTGTAAATATCGGTGTCACATACCAGCTCACCACAGCCAACAACAATTTCTACTATTGGGATGCCTCAGATGCCACACTGAGTGGTCTTGGAATGACAGTCGGGTTTGAATGGTGACAAGTGTAACAAGTGAAATTAAAACTCAAAAACGATTATTTTTTTGACGAAGTAACCAAGAATTCGTATATTTGCAAAGTTTTATGCGCCTAAGCGCTACATGGGGTTGACTGGTTTTGACAGCGTGTAGAGATGGTGTGTAAGCATGCAGAGCCATGATGCCTGTGCTCTTAAAACTTGGACATCAGCAATTTTAAATGGCGAAAATAACTACGCTCTTGCTGCTTAATTGAAGTACAGTAGATTAGCTTAATCGCTCCAAAAGTTGGAGCGACAAGACATCGCCCGATTGTCCTTTTTCCGAGACTAATCGATCAGGCGGTGCAGGTAAATCGGGAATAGGGAGCCGAAAGCCTCGCGAAGCTCCCGAAAATTTAGAGGATAAGGTTGTAATTGGCAGTTTCCGGCCTGTTGCGACACGAAAACCAAGTGGAAACTAAGCATGTAGAAAGCTCATTAGCTCCGCGTTTGGACGAGGGTTCGAATCCCTCCAGCTCCACTATGTACTTCCGAACTAAATCGGAAAATTCGAGACAAACCTCGGACTATCAGATAGTTCCGAGGTTTTTTCGTGTCTAATCCTATCGGATTGAGGACCGATAAAAGACCTAAAAAAGACCTTCTCGGACGGCTATCTGTCACAAAATCGTTTCAAGTTTTTCTGTGACGAAAAATGTGACAAAAATGTGACCGATTCTTATGTAATCAAATGGTGTTCAACAAGTTCCCAAGACCTAACTCAGACTTAACTCGGAAAATCGGCGACATTTTAACCACTCGGTTTTGAGGTGTTAAAGTGCTTGTCAGACACAATGTCTGATTTGCCTCCTTAATCCTGTGGTTTTTGTGCGTATTAAGCCTTGTCCGCTATTAGTCGCGTATGTTAAAAATCGCCTAAGTCGCTGATATGGCTCCAGTTTGACTTGGATGCGTCCAATCGGAAATGAAGTCAAACTCGTTATCATTGCATCCAGCCGCGACAAGCGGCCAATGATGACACTAAATCCAAAGCGAAAATGAAAAAGAACACCTTTAAGATTCTTTTCCATATCCGTGGCAACTACAAGAATAAGGAAGGGAAATGCCCAATCACTATTCGTATAGCCGTTAACGGAGAATACGAAAGAATCAACTCCACAGTAGCAGTGGAGCCGGAACTTTGGGATGTCAAGGCAATGAAGGCCATTGGTCGTTCAGCAAAAATTCTCGAAATCAACAAACGACTTGAAGACATGAGAGTCGTTCTTAAAGAACACTACTACGACATCCTCAACCGCCACGGCTACGTTACAGCCGAAATGGTAAAAAACGCCTTTACCGGCGTTACCGTCTTGTACCATATCCGGTGTAGAACACCTCGTATTGTTCAGTGCCGGGAGTAGTGGTTGTGCTTACTCCGTGGGCGGTCATTTTGGTTGCCATATCTTCAATTTTTAGAATTTTACAAATATCATACGTTGTTCAAATGTTTGTTCAGGGTCGCTGACCTTGCGTTGTTTTACCCAAAAGTGGTGGTTGCCGAAGCCATAGACAAAGTATCTGTCAAGGTCGCTACGAAGGGCATATGCCGAGATTGTTTCCCGCAATTCCTTTTCGTCTTTCGTAAGTACTATGCGGTTTATCAGTTCAAGGACTGTTTCACGCACCTTATTGTCAAAATCAAATATCAGACTTTCAATTATTACGTTCATAATAGGTGGGTTTTATGACCTGCGCCATTGCTGACGCAGGTCTGATTAAACATTAGGCGGTCATTCTCTCCTTGATTAGTCGGGAGTTAGAGTTCACGAGATTGATGATGCGGTCGTGGTACTCGGTGTCCTTGTTATATTTGCCGTGGCACTGCACCACTTTGAGGGTCTGCAAGTCAACCTCTACCGTCTCTATTATGGTATCGTCAATCCTTGCCGACAATACCAGCGTGTTCTTTTTAAGGTAGTAGGAAGATGAGAATACGCAGATGTGCTGTGTGTTACCCTCCTGGCAGTATTCCTCTATGCTCTCAAGCACCTTCACCGATATTTCATTGTCGGAGATTACCAGACCGAAGAACTTGGATTTTAGAGCCTTGAACTGTTCTTCGTTCTCTTTCTCTCGGAGTAGCCTTTCCTCGGTTCTTCTGCGCTCGGCTTCCTCACGCTCCCTTCTGCGTCTGTCCTCTATCATTCGGCTCAATCCGTCGTGCGCCTCTATGAAATCTTCGGGGCAGATGTTCTTGGGATTGCGTAGGTCTTTGCCGAGGTTCTTCAACATCCGCAGATAGTCGCACCACATTCCGATGTTGTTGATATGGTAGCGGTGGCGTTTGGCGATAAGGTACGATGCCCAAAATTTGTCCGCGTTGTCGGGATTGGAGAGAAAATATTTCATTTCCTCAATCTCTCCGGCTTTCATCAGTGTCTCCATTCTTGGGTCGGCGAGCAGAGCCTTGAAAAGTCGGACGGGTGATAATCCATAGAAATCGCCCTTGAAGCCGTTGCGTTTGAGTTGGGGTATTACCGACATTCTTGGATAGACCTCACTCCATGCGACAACATCATCATACAGTGGGTTGTGCGGGCGTATCTCCATATCGCTCCAATAAGACCAGCAGTCGCAGTAATGGAAGGTAAATCCACGGAGCAGAGCCATGTCGGTAACTTTGCCTTCCGGAGAAATCCACCTTTGCACGACCTCCTGACAATAGAGTTGTCTGACCTCTCCCTTACGGCTTTCGCTCGTTATATGCGACACACGGATTACTTGAAAACCCTTGTGTGCTGTTATTACGCTGAAATATGCGGTTTCCTTATGGGTGCGTTTGCGGGTGTCCTTCACTTTCAGTTCAGTTCCGCAGTGAGGGCATTTGCAACCTGCGACAGTGTCGCAAAGATTGCCTTTCTCGCCTTTCCAAACGTGTCCGCAGTCGGAGCAGGTCATTGTTCCGCTATTGGTGCGATAGGCGAAATGCTCAATGCAGTGGCAGTATGCCCAACGCTCTTGTGTCGCGGTTATGGGGTGCAGTGTGGCGGAGAGTGCTGCCACTTGCTTTTGTAATGCTGTCTTGGGTTTCATAGCAGTATTGTTTAGAAGTCGAATAGACTGGGTTGTTCAACTTGGGTTTTCTTTTCACTCACTTTCTTGGATTGCGTGGGTCTGCGCATTTTAGCCAATTCCTCATCACGGAGTTTGTTGATGGCGTCCTGCCGTGCCTGTTCCTTTTCTTCCTCGGTGAGTTCTACCGTATGGTTCACCACCACCTTGCAGTTGATTGGGTTGCCGACCTCAATCTCGCTTTCCTCCCAATAATGGACTGCCATTCCGAAGATTTCATCATCGGCAAAGCCATTGCAACCGCTTTTCTGCACTTGGTTGATGATGTAAGTAACGCAGTCCTCTACCGATTTAGAGGGGTTCGCAAAGCGGATAGCGAACAGAGCGTCATTGTCGGCTCTCTTTTCAAGATAAGCCTTGATTGTGTCGTTGAAGGCTCGTGTGCCTCGGTTTTCTCTTGTGGTTGCCATAGTCGTAAATATTATCAGAGTGTTAAAATCCAATAGATTACTCCGATTGCGGTAAGGATTGAAATGAGCCAGCCTATTCCTTTCAGTATGGGTCTTGCTATCGCCCACAACGCTATCCCGATAACCGCCCCGATGATGATTGCCACCGCCTTGACCGCTCTTGTGATTATGCGGTAATGATAGGAGGATTGACGAGCTTGCCTTGACCTAATATCTTTATGTTTTCCTGTGGCTTTCATATCGGTGGGGGCTTTTTTTTAACCATGCGTCCAAAGACAGTGTGGTTGTATGAGTTGCTTGACACCTGAAAGGCGTGGGGCGGCAAAAGAGGGATGTTCGGGCCTTGACAGAAAAAATACGAGTGCAAAATGAAGTATTCGCCGGAGCTTGCGCAGGCAAATATCATTTTGTGTCTGGAGATTTTTTATGCCAAAGCCAAAAGAATATCCCTTCGCCACACGTTAGGTTAAGGCAAGCAACTCGTACTGACCCACTTGTTGATGGTACGCCTTGTTGAGAAGGCTCCCCCGGATGAAAGCCCGTGAAAACATAAATCGTCGCCGACCCGACGGTGGCGGCGATGGATTGAAACACTGAAAGAATAGGAATCGGTGCAGCCCCGATAAAAAAGAAGTGTGCCGCAATGACGTGGATCTGAAAGTCCCGTCATTGCGACACTGTTCTTTTCGTTGGATGCTGTTCAAGCGGTGAGTGAGGGGGCGATCGTAAAAGTCCTTATCCGGCAATGCGCCCCGGAACACGGACGACAGCCATTCAGTCTTATGGTGAAGGCAGCGTCCCCGATGCCATTCCATAAGGCGATGGCTGTTGTCGGTGTTCAGCATTGCCCATAGGCGTGATGCGGTCAACTGGTGTCAGTGGACTTGTCCACCGTCACTTGTTGACGGCATATCGCCGCAGACACGAAAGACCGCCCCCTCTCTCTCCGCTTTCTCTAAAGAGTATTTTAGGATTGAAAGCCCTAATTCAACTTTCAGACTGTGAATTTTGAGAATAATTCTCAAAAATCAAACCCTATATGAAATTTTATTGTTATCTTTGCAGCAGATAAGCTAATAAGATATGTTGGTAAATTTCACATTCAAGAATTACAGGTCATTCAAAAATGAGATGACACTGAGCATGGAGGCCGCTTCGATTCAGGAGTTGTCGGATGCTGTTGTAAAGTCATGTGATGAGGAATTGCTGCCTGTGGCTGTGATGTATGGGGCAAATTCCAGTGGCAAAAGTAATGTCCTGAAAGCCTTGAAAGCCATGCGCGATGTGCTTCTCAACTCTGTCAAGTTGAATCCAAAGGATAGGCTTGAAGCTGAACCATTTTCTCTTGATCTGACATCAGGCGACGAACCTACATCCTTTGAAATCCAATTCACTCTCAATAACTCCAAATTCAGATATGGCTTCGATTATACCGCAGAGGCTATTGTCGCCGAATGGCTATATGAGAAAAGGCCCGGAGAGAGGGAGTTTGAATTGTTCCTACGCAGTGGCAAAGAGTTCAAAATCTCTAAAACACGTTTTGCCGAAGGGCTGGGTAAACAAACCGCTACACCTGATAATCGGTTGTTCGTATCTCTTGTAGCACAGTTGAACGGTAAAGTATCGCAGTCTATTCTTGACTGGTTTTCCAATATTGAATATATGTCGGGAATGGATGGGAACGGTTATGCCGGGAAAACTCTGCGTACAATCTTCTATCAGGAAGACGGCAAAGAAGAAATCATGAACCTACTTTATCAGACTCACTTAGGGTTTAATGGAATTCAGGTAAGCATGAATCTCGGAGAAGAGGACTCGGTAGATTCAAAGACTATTCACGACATCTATGATGCGGACGGAAAGGTTGTGGGTCAAAAAGAGTTCCCGACAGACAAAATGGAATCAGAAGGGACAAAAAAAATGATAGAAATTGCCAGTCCAATTGTAGATGCTATTAAGCTCGGTAAAATTCTGATTGTCGATGAACTTGATGCTAAACTGCATCCGTTCCTGACCCGAAAAATTATCGGGCTGTTTATGAACAAGGAATTCAACAAGACCGGCGCCCAGCTTATTTTTGCGACACACGATACCAACCTGCTTAATATTCAATATCTGCGTCGAGATCAGATTTGGTTCACCGAGAAAGATAAATCCGATTCTACCGACCTTTATTCGCTTGTAGAATTCCGCGACGATTCCGGCAACAAGGTCCGCAACGACCGCAATATCGAAAAGGACTATATCAACGGTCGCTACGGCGCCATTCCATTTATGAGTTAAGTATGGGACAGCTTCCAAAATCTAAAATCGAGCAACTCAAACGGGAAAAGCGCGAAGCCAAAGCTGCAAAAAAACGTAAGGTGGCGACAAGAGATAAAATCGTACGCTTCCTGATTGTATGCGAAGGGGAACGTACCGAACCTAATTATTTCAAGGGGCTTGTCAAGGATAAGTATTCGGAAGTGCGTTCCGAAGATATAGTCGGCGAGGGACGCTCAACTTGTGCTTTGGTCAAGAAAACTGAAGAGATTAAAGAACGGCTCGAATATCAACGCCAGTTGATATTTGACCGTGTCTGGGTAGTTTTCGACAAGGATGATTTCAATGACTTCAACGAGGCTATTGCTCTTGCCGGAAGGAAAGGTTTTATGGCAGGTTGGAGCAACGAGGCGTTTGAACTGTGGTATCTTCTGCACTTCGTATATCTTGATTCAGCAATCTCACGCGCAGACTACATTACAAAACTTGAAAACGAAATACGCAAGGCAGATGGCTACGGGGATTTTTCCTATAAGAAAAACGACCCCGGCATTTATGGGATGCTTCAGAAGATAGGCAATGAGCCTCAGGCAAAACTTTGGGCGGCAAAACTCCGAGCCATGTTTGACAATACACAGGATTACAAAAGTCATAAGCCATGTACCTGCGTTGATCTTTTGGTGGAAGAATTGGAGCATCCCGAAAACCTCTTGAACGGCATTTAATAGACCTTTTAACAATCAGTGTTATTATTATCTAAAACGAACCTTTGGACTTGCGCAGGCGGCAGAAATTGACTAATTTTGCTCATACGATGAGACGCTGAAAAGTCAGGGTCGCGGAGTCAGAATCCGACAAAGAATTATTTGTCACCAAATCGTTTCAAAAGAAATTCGGTTATAGCCAACTATCTGAAATAGGCATATTTGGAGTATCGGGTTCAAGTCCCTCCAGCTCCACACAAGTCCGATGAAAGACAACGAAAAAGAGAGTGCATCAAAATTCAGATGCACTCTCTTGTGATTTTATGTGTGTGCGCAAATTACTTTTTGGCAGAAGTGGATTTGCGCGGTCGGGATTGCTTCTTTCGGCGAAGCACCATTGCACTTCTGCTGGGCAAATAGAGCTTGAGCCATTCTACTCCTATCGGGCTATAAAGGTCATCATGAATGGTGAAATGATGCACGGACTCATCCACATTGCCGTAACCGCCGAAATCAGGATTGTCACTGGAGAGCACAACCTCATATTCGCCGGGAGGCGTTAAAATGCCATAAGAATCAAATGACTTGAACGGATGCCAGTTGAATACAAATATCAAATCCCCACGACTGAAAGCCAAAACCTGATCATCATCCTTTTCCCACAATTTGCCCACGGGCAAACTCTGGAAATTATAAACGCTGCTGATTAAATGAATCATGGCGTTATCAAAGTTATTAAGGAATTCATATTTAAGAAATCCGTTGTCCACAAGGCTCCAGAGGCGTCGTGCATATTTGTAGCTCCAGCCGTTGCCTTCACGCGGGAAATCAATCCATTCGGGATGTCCCCACTCATTGCCCATAAAGTTGAGATAACCACCGTTAATAGTAGCAGCAGTAACGAGACGAATCATCTTGTGCAATGCCATACCTCGTGCCACCACGCCATTGTCATCGTCCTTGTTCATGTGCCAGTACATCTCCTTGTCAATAAGACGGAATATCACCGTTTTGTCGCCAACAAGAGCCTGGTCATGGCTCTCAACATAACTTATAGTTTTTTCATCATCACGCCTGTTGGTCAGTTCCCAGAATATGGATGTCGGATGCCAGTCCTCATCTTTCTTCTCCTTAAGGGTCTTGATCCAATAATCAGGAATACCCATTGCCATGCGATAGTCAAATCCTATGCCACCGTCCTTGAACGGTATGGCGAGACCGGGCATGCCGCTCATTTCCTCGGCTATGGTTATGGCATAAGGATTGAGCGAATGTATAAGCTTATTGGCAAGCGTGAGATAAGTAATGGCATTTGTATCCTGATTGCCGTTGTAATAATCATCATAACTGCCAAACGCCTGTCCCAAACCGTGATTATAATAGAGCATGGATGTTACGCCGTCGAAACGGAATCCGTCAAAGCGGAATTCCTCCATCCAATATTTGCAATTTGACAACAGGAAATGAAGCACCTCATTCTTGCCGTAATCAAAACAAAGCGAATCCCATGCAGGATGCTCGCGACGACCGTCGCCGTAGAAATATTGGTTGTAGCTTCCATCAAGGCGTCCCAACCCTTCAAGCTCATTTTTCACGGCATGTGAATGGACTATATCCATAATCACCGCTATTCCCATAGAATGGGCAGTGTCGATAAGTGATTTGAGATCCTCGGGTGTGCCAAAACGACTTGACGGGGCAAAGAAATTGCTCACATGATAACCGAAAGAGCCATAGTAAGGGTGCTCCTGTATAGCCATTATCTGAATGGCATTATAGCCATCGCGAGCTATGCGGGGAAGAATCAGATCACGAAATTCAGCATACGTGCCGACATCCTCTCGCTCCTGCGCCATGCCTATATGGCACTCATAAATGAGCAGCGGCTTGGTGTCAGGCTTGAACTCGGCAACTTTCCATTCGTATTCATGCTCCGGCTCCCAAACTTGTGCCGAAAACAGATGTGTCGTCGGATCCTGCACCACACGGGTAGCGTAAGCGGGGATTCGCTCTCCCTCACCGCCCTGCCAGCTCACCAGCATTTTATAATAATCGCCATGATGAATAGCGTCAGCAGGCAGATTGATTTCCCACACCCCGTTATCTTTGCGTTCAAGGTCATAACGGGCCAAAGCTTTCCAGTCGGAGAAATCGCCAATCAGCACTATTCGTGTAGCATTTGGAGCCCACTCACGGAAAGTCCAGCTACCGTCGGCATTGCGGTGCATGCCGAAAAATTCATGACCGTTGGCAAGATCTTTCAATGAGCCGCACTCGGATGTGAGCTCTTTTTCCTTGCGCACGGCATCTTCATGACGCCCCGCTATAGCGGCGGCAAACGGCATAAGATAAGGATCGTTTTTCACCAGTGGCAAAAGTTTCTCGGCTTTAGGCTTTTTAGGCGCTTTCTTAGGTATGGGCATAGTTTTATAGTTTTATCTCCTTAGTCACGGAGCTTGGTTATGTTATTGCAAACATAACTATAATTTCCCAAACGCCCAAAAAGTTAGGGAATATTTCATATATTTGCACTCATGAAACAAAAAGTTCTGATTGTAAACAAATTCTATTACCGTCGTGGCGGCGACTGCGTGTGCACTCTCAATCTTGAGGAGCTGCTCAAACGCCAAGGTCACGAAACGGCAATATTTGCCATGCAATATCCCGAGAACTTGCCAAGCCGATGGGATAGCTATTGGCCTGAGGAAGTGGATTTTTCAGGAGGTGCAGGTGCCAAAATCAATGCACTCAAACGCATGCTGGGACTTGGTGACATAAAGCACAAATTTGCTTCACTGCTCAAGGATTTCCAACCCGATGTGGTACATCTCAACAACATACATTCCTATCTGTCACCCGTGCTTGCTTTAATGGCACACAAGACCGGTGCCAAGGTAGTGTGGACACTTCATGATTACAAGCTCATTTGTCCCTCATATTCCTGTCTTAACACCAATGGGAAAGTGTGCGAAAAATGCTTCTCATCCAAGCTGCCCGTACTAACCACAAAGTGTATGAAAGGATCTCTTGCGGCCAGCGCAGTGGCATGGCTGGAAGCAGTGAAATGGAGGCGCAAAGTTCTTGAAGACAATGTGGACTGCTTCATATGTCCGAGTGAGTTCATGAACGCCAAGATGCAGCAGGGAGGATTCAATTCCGACAAACTCGTTACGCTATGCAATTTCGTAGCACCTGAAATGATTGATGCTTACCGCAAATGTGATGCATCACAGGAACGCGATGAATACTATTGTTATGTAGGCAGATTGTCGGAAGAAAAAGGTGTACGCACATTATTATCCACAGCAGCCGCACTACCCTACAAACTCAAAATAGCCGGCAACGGTCCGCTCAGCGAAGAGCTGAGAGCCAAATACTCCGCCTGCCCCAATATTGAATTTCTTGGGCGTCTTAACGGTGATGAGGTGCGTGAATTACTCAGCAAGGCACGGTTCTCGGTAATACCGTCAGAATGGTATGAAAACAATCCACTGAGTGTAATTGAGTCACTTTGTGCCGGGACACCGGTTGTCGGTGCAGCCATTGGGGGTATTCCTGAACTGATAAAAGGCTGCAATGGCACAATATTCACATCCGGCAGCTCCGAGGCTTTGGCCGATGCAATCAAAAAACAATGGCAATCTGCTCCTGACCACGCAGCCATACAGTTGCAGGCCATTGAGTCATTCAGTCCACAGACCCACTATTCCCGATTGCAGACTCTGTATGCCCGTTGATAGCCTGTTTTTAGGCTCATAATGCCGTGAATTTTAATAAATTTGATTATTTTTGCAGAAAATAAAACCCTTTTTCATAGCTATGGCAACTAATATATTGGAACTTAGCGAACAAGAGATTGTGCGCAGAGGTAGTCTTGACGAAATGCGCCGCTTGGGTATTGAACCTTATCCGGCAGCTGAATTTCCTGTAACCGCTTACTCCGACGATATAAAACATGATTTCACTGACGGTGCTCTCGAACAGAATGTGAGCGTGGCCGGGCGCATTATGAGCCGCCGCGTGATGGGTAAAGCCACATTCATTGAATTGCAGGATTCCCGTGGCCGCATACAGATTTACGTGAGCCGTGATGACATCTGTCCGGGCGAAAACAAAGATTTCTACAATTCTGTCATAAAAAAGCTTCTTGACATAGGCGATTTTATTGGGGTGGAAGGTTTTGTGTTCCGCACCCAAACCGGCGAAATCACCATACATGCCCGCTCAATAACGGTGCTGGGCAAATCACTCCGTCCTCTTCCCATAGTGAAGATGAAAGACGGTGTGGTTTACGATTCGTTTGACGACCCTGAACTGCGCTATCGCCGCCGCTATGTGGATCTGGTGGTAAACGATGGCGTAAAAGAAATTTTCATAAAGCGTACCAAGGTTTACAACAGCATGCGCTCTTTCTTCAATCACCACGGCTACATGGAAGTGGAAACTCCCATTCTTCAGTCCATACCCGGTGGAGCCTCCGCGCGTCCGTTCATCACACACCATAACGCACTTGACATTCCGTTGTATCTGCGTATTGCTGATGAACTTTATCTGAAGCGTCTGATAGTAGGTGGATTTGAAGGCGTCTATGAGTTTTCCAAAAACTTCCGCAACGAAGGTATGGACCGCACCCATAATCCGGAATTCACCTGCATGGAAATTTATGTGGCCTACAAGGACTACAACTGGATGATGAACTTCACAGAAAAGATGCTTGAAAAGATATGCATGGATGTGAACGGCACCACCGAGGTGCAGATTGGCGAAAACATCATAAACTTTAAGGCTCCTTATCGCCGCGTCACCATGATTGATGCCATCAAAGAGTTTACCGGAATCGACATAACCGGCATGGGCGAAGATGATTTGCGCGCTGTATGCAAGCAACTTGATATTGAAGTGGATGGATCAATGGGTAAAGGTAAGCTCATTGACGAGATATTCGGAGAGAAATGCGAAGGCAACTACATTCAGCCCACGTTTATCATAGATTACCCGATTGAAATGTCGCCGCTCACCAAGCGTCATCGCAACAATCCGGAACTCACCGAGCGTTTTGAGCTGATGGTAAACGGTAAGGAACTTGCCAATGCATACTCGGAGCTCAACGATCCTATTGACCAGTACGAACGCTTTGTGGAGCAGATGCGTCTGAGCGAAAAAGGTGATGACGAGGCAATGATAATTGACCATGACTTTATTCGCGCTCTTGAATACGGCATGCCGCCCACATCTGGTATGGGTATAGGTATGGACCGTCTTGTAATGCTGATGACCGGTCAGACCACCATACAGGAAGTACTGTTCTTCCCGCAGATGCGTCCTGAAAAAACAGCAAAGCGCGACAATGCACAAGCTTTCGCCACAGTGGGTGTATCGGAGGAATGGGTACCCGTGCTTCATAAGCTTGGCGTACTCACTGTGGAGGCTCTCGGCAGCGTGTCATCAGCCGGCAAACTCCAACAGGATATGTGCGGAATCAACAAGAAATACAAGCTTGAACTCAAAAACCCCACTGCCGACGATGTGAAAGCATGGATTGAGTCAGCCACACCGAAACAGGATGAGGCAAAAGAGTCACAGGCCTGAACTTTGGAGTAACAACTCACGTTATAATAACAATGAATTTCCCTGGCAAAGTGGCAGTAATGGGAGGCGGAAGCTGGGCTACAGCTTTGGCCAAACTTCTGCTTGATAATTGCGAAACCATATTGTGGTATATGCGCCGCGATGACCGCATCGCTGATTTCAAACGATTGCGTCATAACCCCGCATATCTTAGTGATGTGCAGTTTGATATTGAACGCATAGATTTTTCCAGCGACATCAACTATGTGGTGGAGCAGGCCGACACATTGCTTCTTGTAATGCCGTCACCCTACTTCAAGAGCCACATGGAAAAACTCACCACATCTCTTGAAGGCAAATTTGTGGTGTCGGCAGTGAAAGGCATAGTTCCCGATGACAACCTCATCATATCCACTTATATGGAGCGTAAGTATGGCGTGCCGCCCGAACGGATGCTGGTTATAAGCGGACCATGTCATGCTGAAGAGGTGGCATTGGGACGCCAAAGTTATCTCACGGTGGGATGCAATGACATATTCCATGCCGAGCAGTTTGCAAACTGTCTGAGTGGCAAAGCCATGCACACCATAACATCAAGCGATGTGGACGGAATAGAGTATGCGGCAGTACTTAAAAATGTTTACTCCATAGCGTCCGGCATAGTGCACGGACTGAAAAACGGAGACAATTTTCAGGCCATGCTCGTGTCAAACGCCATACGCGAAATGGAGAGGTTTGTGGACACGGTATATCCCCGTCCGCGACAGATATGCGATTCGGTATATCTGGGCGACCTGCTTGTGACATCCTATTCCAAATTCAGCCGCAACCACAACTTCGGCTCCATGATAGGCAGAGGCTATTCGGTCAACGCCGCCCGAATGGAGATGGAACAGACAGCGGAGGGCTATTACGGCACTAAATGCATATATGAAATCAATCGCCATTTTGGGGTCACGATGCCTATTCTTGACGGCGTGTACGATATATTGTATCGCGGAGTAAAGCCGTCAGTAGCCATCAAGACTATGGCAGAAACTTTCATTTGATAATCTCTCATAAAACCAAATATCTCATGACTAAAATCAGCATTGACATCAAAAACGCTTTAGGCACAGTATCCGAGCAACAGATACAGGACCTTATGCCGCAGGGTGTGGACGGTCTCAACAAAGTGGAGCAAGGCACCGGCGCAGGAAATGATTTTCTTGGTTGGGTGGATCTGCCCACACGCACACCGGAAAGCCTTGTAGCTGACATTGAATCCGTGGCTGCCGACCTGCAAAAAGAATGTGAAGTTGTTGTAAGCATTGGTATTGGCGGCTCATACCTCGGAGCCAAAGCTGTTATTGAAGCTCTCAGCGACTCTTTCTCGGCATACAGATGTGACAACAAGGCTCCCAAAATGTTGTTTGCCGGCCAGAACATAGGTGAAGACTATCTGTATGAGCTAATGGATTATCTTAAAGATAAGAAATTCGGTATCATAGTAATATCCAAATCTGGAACAACCACCGAACCTGCCATCGCTTTCCGTCTGCTCAAAGAGATGCTTGAAAACAAGGTAGGCAAAGAAAAGGCATCAAAGCTCATCGTGGCTATCACAGACGCCAAACGCGGTGCGCTGCGCCAGCTTGCCACCACTGAAGGTTACAAGACTTTCGTGATTGAAGACAATGTGGGTGGCCGCTTCTCGGTTCTCACCCCTGTAGGTCTGCTTCCCATTGCCGTGGCCGGATACGACATTCGCGCGTTGCTGCGCGGAGCCGCACAGATGGAAGCCGCAACCCAAGCCACTGACAACACCAACCCGTCATTGGTTTACGCAGTTACCCGCAACGCTCTGTACCGCGCAGGCAAGAAGATAGAAATTATGGTGAACTACAATCCCAAACTTCATTTCTTCGGCGAATGGTGGAAACAGCTTTACGGCGAAAGCGAAGGCAAGGACGGCAAAGGAATATATCCGGCTGCTGTTGACAACTCCACCGATCTGCACTCAATGGGTCAATGGATTCAGGATGGCGAACGCACCATTTTTGAAACCGTAATCAGCGTAGGAGCCACAAAACACGAAGTAGTTATTCCATCGGATCCCGACAACCTTGACGGACTCAACTACATCGCCGGAAAACGCGTGGATCAGGTAAATAAGATGGCAGAACTCGGCACACGTATTGCCCACGTGGACGGTAATGTGCCAAACCTCATTGTTTCTGTTCCCGATCTTAATGAACTATACCTCGGACAGCTAATATATTTCTTTGAAAAAGCATGCGGCATAAGCGGTTATATTCTTGGAGTGAACCCCTTCAACCAGCCCGGCGTGGAAGCTTACAAACGCAACATGTTTGCACTGCTTGAAAAGCCCGGTTACGAGGCTGAAACAGCAGCTATCAAAGCTCGAATCAAATAATTGACAAATAATATCCTACAACAATGGAGCGTTCTTCAGGCGCTCCATTGTTATTTTTTTAATACCTGAGCAAATCAGAACTTAATTTTAAGCGATGCGTACATGCTCACCGCAAGCGCACAAAACATCATCAGTGCACCCATGATTAGTGCATAAGTGCTAAGACACAGCAGCACATAGCATGAAGCATACATCACTGCAAGAATAGCCAGAATGGTGCCGGCCACTTTCTTGGAATGAAGCATCCCCCACATATACAACGATATTAGGCACGCGGTCATGGCGGAGGCAATCGCATATGCCACGCCAAATGTCATATGCTCACACAGCGACAACAACAGCACATAAAACAAAATAAGAGCAAGCCCTATGAGCAAATAATTGAGCACAGGAATGGGATATTTGGTGAGACGCTCGGCAAAAAACACGCTCAGGAACGTGAACAATATTATCAGGAATGCATATTTCAGACTGCGCTCCACTTTCTGGTATCTGTCAACACCCAAAAGAAAAGTCACACTGGCATAGGTGGCTATCGACATGGCGTTGTCATCACACCAAGATGCCGAGAACTGCTCTTTTGTCACACTACGTTTCTCAGGAAGAGGACACGGGTCTGCACCATAATAATCCGGCTTTTCATAGAGAGACTCATCAACTGTGCCAAACGAAGGATTGGCACAATTGCCACTGATGTTGATTTCGTTTTTCAGTCCGCACTGCTTCACAATGATACCTTGTGAACCTTTGACTTTAAGATTAATCTGGAACGGCTCGTCTCCCCCCTCATTTACTTCGGCAACAAACCCATTTTCGGTCTGAGTCCATGCATATTCGCGTCCACCGAGAACCAAAGGGTCTATTGACACCACAGAGGCGGGCGACACACCGAACACAAAACGACTGGCACCACACGAATCGGCAATCGCCTGCATCTTGCCGCTTAAAGATATTTGAGCATTATACACCTGTGCCTCATAGATGCTGCGATGAAGAATCTGTGACTCAACTACAGCAGAACAACGATATGATTCAGGAACAATGGCTGATGACAGGGAGTCGCGCTCCAATTCCACGCCATCTATTTTCACAGTTTCACCCCATGCTTCAGCTATTTCACGTGCAGTAGTTGTGCTTGTGGCCTCACGAGACGAGGTAAAACCCCATACTATGAAGGAGGCGATCATAAGCAGAACGCCAATCAGCGATATCAATGCCAACCTTGTGCCATAACTCATATTAGAGTGATTGCTCTTAATAAAACGCTCCGGCACCGGAGGCGGTGTAGCAATAGGCATGGCTCTTTATTTCAATGTAAGTTCGTTATCAACCATCTTTAGCTTAAGTGTGAAGTACATGGCAAAAGCCAATACCACGAACAGAATGAGGCTGCCTACAAGCAATGCCAAATTGCCCATATACAGCAGCAAAAGTACAGCAGCATACTCCACAAAAAGAATCAACACAATCATGTTTACAGCCTTTCGGGCACGCATCATACCATGCACAAACCATCCGAGAAGGGATATTGTCATGACACATACAATAACATAAGCCCAAATGAATTTAAAAGGCTCGGACAGTGACAACAATAACAGGAAGAAAAGCCCTAACGCGCAGGTAACGAGCCCATACTGAATATAATTTACCGGCTTGCGGAACTTTATTTCCACAAGCATGAGCGACATGAGAGTGAGCAAGGTAACAACAAAGCAGTAACTCGTGGCATCACTGACCAAAGCTGCATTTGACTGGAGCAGCAGGCCACTTGACAAACGCGCACCTGACAAAGAATCAATAGCGGCTGCAATTAAGGCCATAACACATGCAGCCAGCAAAGCAAAAAGAGTGTGCAATCCCAGCCACGACATAGTGTATCGCGGTTTAGGCACCTGAGGATAAGAGCATTCCATAGACAATCAACAGATAAAATTAGTACTTCTGCAAAGATAACTTTTCAGGTCTATAACTCAAAAAATATACCCTTAAAAGTTTATTTTGCATCACATCATAATGCGATAGACAGTACAAATAATACTTCCGCTTGCATTAATTTGATTGACAATTGTCTGTATCCTGATGTCGGGAGTTTCTGCGGATGATGCGCCGGTTACGCATTGCCACTATCCACGCTCCGACAAAGAGGCATAGGAACAATGCAAACGCAATTGCACCGAGAATCAAAGGGACCAAGGGCGAAATTTCATTCATATTTGTTTAGTTCTATTGTCCGGCAAATCAATCTTTACGGCCGTAGCCTGAAGACGCGGAGGAATTCTGCCGTCCATATATTTCTGCCATCCGGCTGTGAGTATTGTCATTACCAAGAATATCCATGAAGCTTACCGTTTCATGGTCCGGATCTCTCATTGTTTAAACTTTTCTATATAACCGCGCAATGTACGTTTCGGTTTCCCAAAAAAACTATTTGAATGTACTGAGCTATAATACGGAAATATTATATCTTTGCAGATTTATCCATCCGCAGATGCAAAACTATGAATTGCTGGCCCTGCAAAATCAACAAAGGGCACATGAGGTTATAAAACGACTTGATCTCCTGACATTTTGGGAGAATCACGGCTGCAGGGCCAACGTGATAGGCTCGTTGGCTATGAAGCTGCTTGTCAAACACCTTGATATTGATATTCACGTATATTCCTCAGGAATAACCGAAGAATCCAGTTTTGCCATAATTGCAGACTTGGCCAAGAATCAGCACATTAAGGAAATACGGTGCATAAACGGACTTCATACCGACGAACATTGCATAGCGTGGCACGCAATCTATGAAGATGCAAAAGGCGATAAATGGCAACTCGATATGATACACATAGAATCCGGAACGCAATATGACGGGTTCTTTGAACTTATGGCGCAGCGTATTAATGCCCGACTGACAGAAAAACAACGGCAAACCATTCTAAGATTGAAATTTGAAACGCCGGACGATGAAGAGATACACGGCGTTGAGTATTATCAGGCCGTAATAGAAGATGGCGTTGCCACGCTTGATGAACTGAGAAACTGGGTTGCAACCCACCGAACCACGGGTGGTATATACTGGATGCCAGATTAGCCTATTGTACATGTCGGTTGCACCGGACCCGTCTTCGTATCTCCATCAAAAGGATACATCCCTCATTATGTATCAACCATTTTAATAAGGCTGCTGCGAATCAACTCTTTCTTTTCATGAGTCTATCTCAAGTTGAAAAACTCATAATTTAGATGGCCTCATGGCGGGCGGCAGGATTACGGGATGATAAGTGTAGTCGTAAAGATTATTACAAACGCGGCGGAGACAGGCTGCGGTTTTGGTGTTTGGATAACGGGTAGCAGCGGTTCTGTGCTTGCCAAGTAATGCGTATGCTTTCGCCGCTCTTTCATCGTCGGTATAAAGAGCGAGAACTTTATCGCGTATCTCTTCTGCCCGAGCAATAACGGCAAGGATACCAGACTGGCGGTGTTGACTATAGAGTGCCCGATAGTATGCTTCACCCCAGTAGTTGTAAGTGGCCACGCTCTGGCTCCGACAGGGTTTTGCATACCATTAGCGTAAGTGAGCATGAGGTCGGCTTTTTGATTAGGATCTTTTTCTTTCTTAATTTGTTTTTCGAGATCAGTCATCTTTTCAGCAAAATGCAACTTATACAGCGGGGCATTCTTGCTTCGGCCTTTGTAGCCGAATGGGTCCCTGTCGAAATATTTCGACACATGGCGTGTCTGCTCGAACCGAGGAGTAACTCTTTTAAGCCAGTCCACAGCCTCGTCATATCTACCCTCGAAGATGAGTTTGGTGCCAATGATGTCGTAAAGATACATGGAGTTGGAAGCCAAAGCACGATAGACTGTTGATTTCCCAATGCCGAGAAATGTCGCACACTGACGCGGAGTCATAAAATCGAGAATAGGATTTTTAATCTCTTCACGTTTTATTCCCGACAACTCATTTTGAAGACGAACATGTTCCTCTCGTCGCTTATCCTTGTAGGCGTGTTCTGCGCATCGCTTACTACAGTAGCGAGTAGAACTTTTGCGGGCGATGAACTCTTTGCCGCATTGCTCGCAAATCTTTTTGATTTCAATTGTACTGCTCATAACTTTGTTAGTTAATTCCGTTAATTCTGTCCCGGCATGTCCCATGCAGTCCCAGTTGGAACCATAATCGTCCTCACCTCGGAAAAATGAGCCGACGTACAAATGAGAAAGCGAAAAAAGATAGACAAACGGCTAAAAAGCCCCTGAAATGCCCAATACGGCGAAAAAAATAACGCCCTGGTTTTGGGCGTTACTTGTCATTATTAGTATTTCAACTACTTTATAGCCAAATAGTTACTTGCCGATGCAATTATAGCATAGATTTGATAGTGAGGTAGTTGCGCTTTTAGCATACAAAACCTTATTTTGAGGGGTTCGCACCTCCAATTTTAACAGTTTCAGCTCTCTCAAAGCGTCCATCTTTACTAACTGCAAAGTTAGTGATTTCCGGTAGATTACACAAGTATAAGTGATGAAATTGGGGATTATTGCCGAAATGGGCTAAACTAAATTGGGGATAATTGGCACTCAGAGTGTATTTTTAGACTTGAAACTTTAAAAATAGGGGGAGGATTGACAGAGACGGTTCATAAAATTTGGGGATAAGTGACACTTTCAACTAAATAAATATGGGGATAATTGACGATTTGCGATTGAAATATTTGGGGATTATTGCCAAAGTCGCTATCTTTGCACTCGAATTACATTCCGACATTATGATATTCAAGCGTAAACTATACACAGAGATGCTTCAATGGAGGCAGGATAGTAATGGAGCATCGGTTCTTCTGATTAAGGGGGCAAGGCGTGTCGGCAAATCCACTCTTGCGAAGGAGTTTGCCAAACATGAGTATGACAGTTTCATTGCCATAGATTTCGCCAAATGCAGTAAAGAGGTCAGGGATTTGTTTGATGACATTTCTGACCTTGACTATATCTTCATGCGCCTACAGATGATGTATAAGGTAACGCTTAAGCCCCGCGCGTCTGTAATCATATTTGATGAAGTCCAGAAATGTCCAAACGCTCGTCAGGCTATTAAGTATCTTGTTGAAGACGGGAGATACGACTATATAGAAACCGGGTCATTGCTATCAATCAAACAGAATGTAAAAGACATCATTATACCGAGTGAGGAGGATGAGCTTATATTGAACCCGCTTGATTATGAAGAATTCAAATGGGCACTCGGTGACGAAGTCTCAATCCCCATGTTGCGCCAATTCTTTGAGAAACGCAAGAGTATGGGTGACGAGGCAAATAGGAATCTTATGAGAGATTTCCGTCTATATATGCTTGTGGGCGGTATGCCTCAGGCGGTTAAGACATATCTTGAAACTAAAAACATGGGGAGAGTCGATCAGGCAAAGAGACGCATTATCCGGCTCTATGAAAAGGATTTTATGAAAATCGACCCTTCCGGTATGGCTTCCAAGCTGTTTATGGCTATTCCGTCGGAATTGACACGAAACGCCTCACGTTATACTGTCAATGCCCCGACCGATGGAGATGGAAGACACGACCGTTTGATGGAAGTTATTTTCGATATGCAAGACTCTATGGTCGTTAATATGGCTTACCATGCCAACGATCCAAATGTTGGTATGGCTTTGCATAAGGACACCAATAGATATAAGATGTTTATGGCTGACACAGGTCTTTTTATCACCCTTGCGTTCTGGGACAAGAAGTTCACCGAGAACATAATTTATGAAAAATTACTCTCGGACAAACTAAGTGCAGACCTCGGATATGTATATGAGAATATAGTTGCCCAGATGCTGAAAGCAAATGGGCACGAGCTATACTACTATACGTGGCCTTCAGAGACGAGCAACCATCTTTACGAAGTTGATTTTCTTCTATCAAACGGTACAAAGATAGATCCTATAGAAGTAAAGTCGTCCGGCTATAAGACCCATAAATCACTGGACCTGTTCTGCGATAAATTCTCATCGCGAGTAAATAAGCGTTACCTTGTCTATACAAAAGATTTACGCAAAGAGGAAAGTATAACGTATCTTCCGGTATATATGACACTTTTCCTGTAATTTTTTCAAATTTATCCCACAATAGATATTTATGGAACATAACGAAGAACTCTACACAATCACACTCACAAAGAAGCAGATGCTTCTTATCGCCAATTGCGTTGAAGACTGTTCAAGGTTTCTTGCCGGACAATGTGAACTTGGTTTTACCACATGTGGTCTTGAGAAACAGCAGGAAATTCAGAAGAGGCTCAGCGAGCTGCACGACCTTGTGGCAACCGACTTAGCTCATCAGCCCTATGCATCTTACGGATGGTCAGGGGGAGGTTGTTCTAACGATTACCAGCGCGACAAAATTATTCAGCTATATCCTCTATATCGTGAAATTCTCCATTTCATAGCAAAGGAAGAAGGTCATAATAGCGTGTACGCCGGAAGTACCCCAACGTGCGATGAACAAGATCCGTTCATCAAAATCAATAAAGTTTGAGAATATCCGATCATCTATAATATCACGGTGATTTCATATCATGTATATTAAAACGGTGAATATTCAACAATTACTAAATTCATTGCATTTTCTGCATTATCCGCATTTTTATGGGGATGTGAGAATTGATTTATTGATATGACGCGCAATATACCGGTTCATTATCTGAAAGAGGATTCCGTTTTTGATGCGGAGGTTTCTCATCTCATGCCGTCGAGTGAGAGATGGGACCGGCTTAACGACTATGATGCCCACATTGATGATTGCTTCACAGTCATTCTCGTATCAAAGGGAAGCGGAACTACCGATATTGATTTCCGCACGGTGGAACTGTCGGAGGGACAACTTGGAATTATCGCGCCCGGTCAGGTTCATTCCAATATCTGTGTCAAGGAATGTGAGGCATGGATGTTGAGAATCTCTCCGGATATGATGGATAATGACTACCGTCATCTGATAGATGAATATTCCATGACGGGAGAAGCCGTCACACTTGCAGATGGCACCTTGATGATGCTGTATAATGCAATGGAACTTCTTTCAGTGCTCATTGCCTCGATGAGTGATGCGCAGACAATGAAATGCGTGGTATTCAATATGCTGAATGTGATTCTCGGTATTATAACTCCATTTTTGCTTACAGGTCAATCCAAGCCACTTCTTCGTTCCACTGAAATATCGGCAAGATTCAAACGTATACTTCCACAATTCGTCAAGCGACAGAAAAGACCATCGTTTTATGCAAACGAACTCTGCATATCGGAAGGATATCTGAATGAGGCAGTGAAGAAAAGCACCGGGATGACCCCGTCGGAATGGATTACTGCCGCTATTATACTGGAAGCTAAGCGATTGCTTCGTGCTACAAACTCGACTGTAAAAGTGGTGGCACATGAATTGGGTTATGAAGACCATGCCTATTTTTCAAGATTATTCAAGAAGAACACGGATATGACACCATTGGAGTTCAGAAGGACAATCCTTAAATAGTCCAATCATTGCCGACAACCGTCCATTTACGCCGGACATTTTCCATAGTAATTTTGCACCCAGTAAAATATACAATGGAAAATGAACAGACAAACAGCATTATTGTTTCTATGCCTTCTGCTGGCAGCGGCACAGGGCGTCTGCCAGAATCCTGCGCAGAACATCATCGGTCGCGTGATTGACGCGTCAACAGAAGAGGGCATGCCGTTCGCTACTGTAAAGATCTCATATGAAGGACGCGGTGCGGCTACTGACAGTCTCGGATACTTCACGTTTAAGGATATCCCCGTCGGACGCTATGATGTTGAAGCGTCCTATATGGGGTATGCCCCTGTTGTGATAAAGGATGTGATAGTCACTTCGTCCAAAGAGACAAGGATTGAAATACCCCTTCAGGAACTTGCTTCGGAATTGGCCGAAGTGGTGGTGACCCCAAAAGTGATAAAGTATATGCCGCTCAACAACATGAACCTGTCAAGCGGCAGGATGTTGAGCGTTGAGGAAGCCGGACGCTTTGCCGGAGGTCTTGATGATCCGGCGAGACTGGCGGGCGCATTTGCCGGGGTCACCACCAATATAGGAGATAACGGCATAACCGTCCGTGGCAATGCCCCTAAACTGATGCAGTGGAAACTTGAGGGGATAGAGATACCCAATCCTAATCATTTCGGAGAAGTAGGCGGATTCGGTGGCGGAGGCCTTACGGCTTTGAGCAGCCTTGTCCTCGGAAATTCCGATTTTCTGACCGGTGCCTTCCCGGCTGAGTATGGCAACGCCCTTGCCGGTGTGTTTGACCTGAAACTCCGGACAGGCAATAACAACCGATGGGAACATACGGCTTCTCTCGGCACGATGGGCATCGACCTTTCATCGGAAGGGCCGTTCAAAAAGGGAGGCAAAGCGTCATATCTTTTCAATTACAGATACTCGACCCTGTGGATGATTTCAAGTTTTCTTCCTGACGGAGCCGGTCAGGGCATGAAATATCAGGACTTGTCGCTTAAATTGAATTTCCCCACCAAAAAGGCCGGTACATTCTCAGTATGGGGCCTTGGACTAATTGACGGAAACAAGGAAAAGCCCAAGACCAACAAGGATGAATGGCAATATGAATCGGACCGCAATTTCTTCAATACCTCGATATGGATGGGGGCGATTGGCGTGAATCATAAGTACCGTCTCAATGAAACCACGCAATTCAACACGACCATTGCAGGAACTTATAATGGTATAGATTCCCATCAGCAGGCACTTGACGACAACCTTGTGGAACATCCCGACAATATCATCAAGAAAAACAATTATAACCTTGTCCTCAACGCCTTCATTAATAAAAAAATAGGTCATATAGGCAACAACCGCACAGGCGTGGTCATAACCGGCATGTTCTACGATATGCTTTTGAAAAACGCCGACGGAATTGGCGGTGATGTGAAAACCGTAGCCAATGAAACGGGCAACAGCGCATTGCTGGAGGCATATACAGAATTTTCGTTGTCCCCTTCATGGCGTTGGCAGATAAATCCCGGCGCCCATCTGCAATATTTCGCGCTCAACAGTCATTACTCAATAGAGCCGAGACTTGCCGTAAAGTTCAACATCAATCAGAAACAGTCGCTGACATTCTCCTACGGCAGCCACAGCCGTACTGAATTGCTCAACTATTACTTTACCCGCAATGACAAGGGCGAGCTGATAAACAAGGATATGGATTTCACACGCGGACATCATTTCGTGCTGACATATGACTGGAATATCGGTAACGATTTTCACCTCCGTGTCGAACCGTATATTCAGCTGCTGTATAAAGTGCCGGTAGTGGCGGGAAGTTCCAATTCGTTGCTCAACAACAAGGATGATTGGTTTATAACAGATAAATTCGAGAGTACGGGGAGAGGGCTTAACTATGGTCTGGAAGTTACGTTTGAGAAATATATGTCCAATGGATATTATTTCATGTTCACCGGGTCGGTGTTCAGTTCCCGCTATAAAGGAGGTGACGGAATCTGGCGCAATACACGCTACAACAGGAATTATCTTTTCAATCTGCTCGGAGGAAAGGAATGGATGGTGGGTAAAAGCCGCAGAAACGTGTTAGGTGCCAATGCTCGTATAACTTTCCGTGGTGGCGACAGATATTCCCCGATTCTCGTGGATGAATCCATTACGGCGCAGGAGGTGATTTTTGATGAGCGACTGGCCTACAGCCAACAACTCAAACCGGTATTGTGGGCCGACTTTTCGGTATATTTCCGGATTAACCGCCGCAAGGTATCGCATGAATTCGGATTGAAATGGCTCAATGCTACATTCCATGATGAATATCTCGGTCATGAATATAATTTCAAGACCGGGCGCGTCGAAGAATACCGCGACGGCATCTGTATGCCTAATCTGTATTACAAGATCAGTTTCTGAAAAACTGTTGTTAGATAAGACCGCAAAATATATAGCATCCCGACAAGAAAGAAAACCGTCTTGCCGGGATGCTGCATAGTTATTCGTAGCCTTCGGGGAGTTCGGGCTTGGCGTCCTCCGGGATATTGGGGCTGGCTCTCATGTCCTTTATGGCCTGAATTTCACCCGGCGTCAGCCGTCTTTCACGTTGATGCGGCAGCGAGATTCTTTCGATTTCCTCATCCTTAGGGGTTGAGTCGTCAATCTTCGGAGTAAGTTCTTCGACCACTTTCCGGGCAGTCTCACCCGCTGTTTTCTCGGCAGCCTTATGCACGATTGCATCGACATTTGGCCGGGGCATTGCCGAAAACGCCTTCTGCATTTCCGCCAGACTTTTCATTACCAATGACACCGTGCCGTTGAGGGTCTGAACCATCCCTGACAGGGCGCGGATGTCATCGCGTGTGGCGATGTTGTCGGGCAGTGAAACTTCTATGGGTTGCGGCTGCTGCGGCTCCGCAGGAGTCGGAAACGCAGGAGCCGGCACTTGAATGTTCTCAATCCGGTCATTGACTTCGGTGAATTTGTCGGTGAACATTTTTTCAAGACGCGCCAACTGGCGGCGCATAATCTCTAAGTCGGCGTTCTCACACTGTACGCCTTGGATTTCATCTTTCTTTGCCATAATCATTATCTTTTGATTCCACGTTTAGGTTTCTTCTTTGGATGTGAGAGTTCCCATGCCAGACGAGCCTCCTCAGGGTCATAAGCAGGGCCCGGCTGGAACAGTCCGCCTATGAATTGCCCCACGCCCTCGCCGATGTCAGCCGCAAGATTAGCGGCAGTGTCGGCGGTGGCTTTTACTGCCCTTAGAGCCTCGTCAGAGATTGACGATGTGCCGGATTTTTGAGCGGTGGTATGGGTGGCTGTGGTTTTTCTCGGCTCCGATTGACGGTTGGACTGCGAGAAATAGCGGTCGAGATTCCTGAACTTGAACGCCTCGCCGACATCCGAACCCTTGACCTTGTAATCGCCCAACTGGAACGAAACGCCCTGCATTTCCTGTGTGCCACGGCGGTATTTCGGACTGATGCGAATGTTCTTTTGAGCAAGCAGAGCGGAGAAAGTGTGCCAGTCGCGGGAGTTGCGCAGAGCCCCGGTAGCGGCAATCTTAATCTCCGCTTTCGCCCGTTCAAGACCGTGGAGTTTCTCCAAGTCGGGAGCCTCCTGCTTTGGCAGCGCGAGACGGTAAAGCTTCGTCAAAGCCTCACAGACTTTCTTATTCCGATAGCGGTTGCGCCCCGATTCCATACGTTTGCCGTTGTCGCCGACCATATTGAACACGATATGGCAGTGAGGCTTGTCGGTTTCGTAATGGCGCACAATGAGAAACTGCGTCTTGTCCAGTCCCATCATCTTTATGTAGTCAAGAGCTATTTTAAGCATCTTTTCGTCGCTGAGTTTCGGCTTGTCATCGGCGGAAAAAGACAGTGTTATGTGTCCGGCGGGGTTGCCTATTCTCCGGTTCTGCATAGCCTGAGCCTCGAAGCTTGCTATGATCTGATTGCGTTTTTCGCCCATCAGTCCACGGCTTCCGAGTATCTTCCAAGTGTCGGCGGTGTAGATTTTCTTGTCGTGTTTCTCGCGGGTAACGTAGTCAACCTTCGAGCCAAACGACCCTCCTTTGAGTATTTTTCCTATCATGTTTTTACACGGTTTTTGAGTTTAAGAATGAATCCGGCGATGCGGTCAACGATGTTTTCAGCTTTGTCCGCAACACTGTGGAACCCCACGGCATTGGCGTGATGTGCTATCTGATTGAGATTCGGGCCGAGTTTTTTAAGCTCGTGAAGAAGCATCTTTTCCTCGTCGGAAAGCACCCCGGTGACGGTGGCGCTCAACGCCCCCTCCCGGATGTATTCCGATCTGCTCATGCCGGCGCGGGATGACTTGATGTCTATGATGTCGAACTGGGCATCGTTGAAACGAACCATTACGGCGTTGCCCTTTTTCGCCTGTCCGAGAGGCGGCCTTCCTGTGGATTTCTTCATTCGTAAATTCATTAAATCAGTGTAACCATTGCACCGGATCAGCGACCATCGGGAGGCAGGCTGCAACCGCCCGGTCGGGCAGGTTGCGCCCCTTTTGAGAAACTCAAAAGGTATCTTGCCCTCCCACAACTTTTTTATGATTGCGATAGTTGGCGAAGCTATGCCTTCGGTCGTTGAGTCCTCTCGATTAAGCCGCTAATCCGATGCTGATTTATCTCAGAGCTTGCGCCAGATTTCGATGTCGTCGGCATATTGCTTCAGATGCTCGGCGATGATGGCGCAGGCGTAACTGCTGACTGTTGTGCCACGGTCGCCGAGGATTCTTGAAACGCGCTCAAGCTGGTCCCACAGGTCGCCCTCGATGTTCAGGGCATGACGGTTCACCAACTTTGCCGGAGCAAGGAATGTGGCCTTGAACTCGGCGAAGTCTGATTTGCGCTGTTGCTTGCCGATGCGCTGTTGCTTCGGCGGCTCGGTTGTGGCGGTCACAGATGTTGCCTCGGATGCTGTCTGTTCGTTGTCAAACAGATTGTCGGCGTTGGCAGAAGTGGTGCTGTCAACGGCGTTATCACTGTTGATTGTGGTAGTCGCGTTGATAGCGATGGTGGAGTTGATAGAGTTATCTGATTTCATAATAAAATCGGGATTAAGGGTTGATACTTTGGATTTGGTTGCATCGGTCAACTTGGCTGACTTCGATGCGGGTGTTGACGGAGTTTTCTTCGCAGTCATTGTTTTTCAGTTTTTGAGTGTTTGAGAATTGCATCAGTGTCCGGATTATACCGTTCAACTGACACGAGAGTGAGTTGCAGGTCATCAATGAGTTTCTGTAACATCGGATTACGGCGTATCATGGCTTGCAGCACAGCTTGGTCAGGCTCGATTTGCAGGAGATAGTCTGCAATGTCAAGTCCTGCCGTTCGCTCGGTGTCAGTAGCAATTTCTTCAAGGTAGTTGAAGATGCTTGCCTCGATGCCGAGATTGCGGAACAAACTCAGTTTCTGCCGCCATTGGTCAGTCGCGCCGATGTCGGGATACAGAATAACTTGATGACCTTTGAGAACACGGAGTGCATCGCTTGTGAAGCAACCATTTTTACCGCCGGAAGCGAGCCACACATATTCGGGCAGATAGTAAGCTGCCACAAGTGCAGTCTTTTCGCTCTCGACAATCGCAACCGGCTTGCCTCTGTTCATCGGCAAGAGATGCTCTCCGAAAAAGCACTGACGCAGATTGAAGTCGGGCAACCGGAGCAACGAGTGAACCCACGTAACATGGTTGAAAGGCTCCTTCACGCGCTTACCTGTCTCGGCGTGGTAGAGCATTACCTTTCCGGTGCGGACGCTGCCGTTGATGTCGGTCTGCCAGAATACGCATGACCTCGGCCAGTGCTTTGATGTGCCGACACGGTAATCATTCATCAGTCTGAGAGCATCCTCGGCTCCGAACCTGGAGCGGAGGAACAGATAGAGATTGTTCTTCTCATATCCGTGCAGAGTATGTGCAACAATATCTGCCGCGATGAAAGATGGTGGTTTTCGCTGCTCGGTCGGCTTGGCAAGCCATGCTGACGGAGTGGCGAAATCGCGGTGCTGTGGCTTTAATTGCGGATTGCGCTCAAAATATTCCTTTGGCGTAAGATGGTAGCCGCAACTCTGCTCATGGTTGCATCTGCCGACATCATCAGGAAACGAGATTTGTTTCTCAGTGTCGATATAGCGACTAAAACAGCGTTTCTTGTGGCAGGCAGGGCAAGTGTGCCGTGTCGCCACTCCCTTATAAGGTTGGAGAATGAATCTGTGTGCGTTCATAGTTTCTCAGAGATTTTGCTTGCATTTTCTGCGTAACCCGTATTTTGGAGATAGAAAATGCGGAAAATGCAGAAAGCGCAGGTGTCAGAGTTTGGAATAATGCCCATGTTTCTCACGCTGGAAATATGTGCCTAACGAGACCGACCGTTTGAGAAAGTCCTGAAACGTGCGCCCCGGCATACCGTTCTCTTTTGCCACGGCTATACCTTCTTCTGTCGTGAAACAGTCTGGAAGAGCGGCGATGATGGCTCTCTGTTGCTCGGTCAGCGACATTTCGCTGATGATGCCATGTACTTTTCTGGCGGTAGACTTGAAATAATCCACGAGGGATATAGCATTTTCGACTGATAAAAGATCTATCTCCGTTCTGTCAGCCTCCCCGCAGGCCCATCTTGCCATCTGCAATATCAGACAGAACCGTATGGCATGGAAGTCGAACTTGTTGTAAACGCCTTTAAGGGCATCACATTCCTCCCGGTTACATTCCTCTGTGTTCCGACGCTGCCATTCGTAAAGTCTCGCTTTCGCATCCGGCGCAAACGGCAGGATATTGGGTACAATATTCCCGTCTGAATCGGTCTCATAAGGGAGATTCACAAGTTTCCCGACAATAGCTGCCCATGCCGCTTCTATGTCGAAAGCCGGCTCTTTGTCGCTCCACGGCTGTTTGTCCTGATTGTGGGGCATAACGAACAGCAAGCGGTCGATAAAACCGTTTGATGTGCGGCTTCCCTGCGCAAGCTCGTTGAGAACACCGTTCTGGATAGTCCCCACCACGGAGATGAAAGGACGGCTGATATAGACCGAGTTCTTCACTCCCTTGCGGTCGGAGAACGAAGGATTTGCGTTAAACAGCTTTAGCCAGTATTCTTCATCGGACCCCTTGTTGTAGCGGTTGAAGTTCTTGAACCAGCCCGCAAGTTCGTCATTCCACATACAGATACCGCGCAGATTCTGCGAGTGAATAAGCAGCATGGCTTCGGGTGTCGCATCGGAAATCAGGAACCGTTTGCATACCGGGGCTACGGGATGTGGCTCTGAGCGTTCCTTTATCGGCAATTCACGCTGACGCTCGTATTCCTCACACGCCTTTACATAGGCGCGTGTTGCCACACCATCCAGCTCGGTGAACGGTCGGATTGCAAAATTCAGCGGATGCGACTTGCAGGCTCCGGGTCTTCCGACAAGAGCCATGAACAGTATGGCGCTCTCGTCCCATTTTCCTTTGAGCCTTGCGAAATGGGTGTTGCCTATGCCAAGACCGACGGCCACAAGCATAGCTCCGGCAAGATAATCCACCGGATAGCCGTAACAATCATGCGCTTCCCTGACGATTCTCTGAATCTTCAACGGCAACGCGCCCAGAGGAAAATCCCCGCCCCGGATACTTACACTCATATCGACGGCTTTGCCGAGTACGAGCATGGGGTCAACAGACTTCTCCATAGGCTATCGGCGATAAGATGATTTGGTGCGTGTGCCGCGACTGATCTCAGCTTCCATCTCTGCGAAAGAAAGGATAGACGACTGCCGCTTGTTCTCCTTTACATGGGCTACAAGCTCACTCTCTATAAATCGCCATTCCTTTTCGCCCGGCACTTTATAAGCCGGCACCTTACCCTCATTGGCGAGGCGATAGACCGTGGATTTGGCTTTGCCCAGAATCTCACAGGCTTCAGGGATACCGATAAATCTGGAGTTGGACTTCGCGTTACTTCTCTCGGAAGTGAGTTGAGCGCGAAGCTCCCTCACCTCATTGGCCAATTCTCTTACGAGATTGACCAGCGATGACACTGCACCCGGCAGCTCATCGAATGTAATAGATGTGTTTAACATTTATGCTGGCGAACCCACTTTTATGTGAATTCGCCAGCAAAGTACGGAAGTGTTTAAATGGTGGAATTAAGCACCGGGATAAGAGGCATTTCCACCGTCAGTCCACCATATCACCACCCGGTATCATATCTATATCCGTCTGAGTCTTCAAACACCTCATTACCAAAACCATCAGGGTCAAGACCCATATCCATCATGGCAGCTTCCATCGCGCTCATCGCTCTTTTGGGCTTTTGGACAGGTTTAGCTGCCTTTTTAGGCTTTGACGGCTTCTTTTCAGAGACAGTTTTCACGGGTGCATTGTCGGTGGGCGTTTCCACCTCAGCGTTTTCATCCGGGATTTTGAAGCTGCCAACATTTTTATCAATTTTTATTCTGCCTTGCGTCCCGTTGCAGGTCAGCTTTCTCTCGATGGTGCAGACTTCAACATCTTTGAAAGTATAAGGGAACGCCTGTTTAAGAAAATGTGCCGTGTGCAGATTATATTTATTGAACGGCTTGGCTATGTTCCAGCCAAAGTGCATCATGTCGGATGTGGTGAGTTCTGCAGGAAGTCTGATTGCCATGTCCACTGAGAATTCTGGTACTCCGGAGGTATGGATAAACTCAGTCACGATATTGATAATTTTCTCCACGACATCCTTGTCAACGAATGGGGACATTGTATAACCTACATAGAGAATTACATTTGCCTCTTTTTCATAGGCTCTGTCCTCTTGTCGTTTCTTTGCTTCCTCGCGTCTGCCTTCGTAGTCTATGACGATTTTCTTTGGTGTCGGAGTCTCAATCTTGACTATACCGTTCTGTGGTGCCGTCTCGGTTGTGATAGCCGATTGCGGCTGTTGGATTGGCACTGATGCCGGAGGCGTTTCAGTGATTTCTTCAGGCTTGGATACAGGTTCAATATTTTCCGGCTCACGTTGTTTGAAGCCGAGCCATTTGAACAGCTTTTCAAAACATTTTACTAATGCCGTGCCAAGAGTACGGGAAATAAACTCTTGGAAAGCGAGATACAGCAGAGCGAATACAACAAAAACACCGAGGAAGATAAGGTTGGCGTTAAAGCCACTCATTCCTCTGATGTCGATTGCATATTGTCGGGCAACTGCGGCGAGAATCAGGGCAGCTATGCCTATCCAAAGCCATATCTGCCAGTGGTCGGGGAGGTGTCCGTTTTTCATTCAGGGTTTAATTATTGTAAAAATTTCATCAGTTTGTATAACGAACACAGCCCCCATGATGTTCACCGGAAAAATCAAGTGCCACTCCAAATCAATGGAATGGCACTCTATGACTGCATCGGTATTGTTCAGATACCAAGCATGGCGGCGGGTGCGATGCCGAGAATAATGCAGATAGCACGGGCTATTCGCAATGTAGGCTCGGCACGACCGGAAATGTAGTCGCTTACTCTTGACGGACTCACGCCCAACTCTTTTGCAAGCTGTTTCTGGGTCATGCCTTTTTCCTCTATTGAGAGGCTGATAAGCTCACCGATGGTCGGTTTTGCTATCGGGAAGTGGATCTTCTCGTATGCTTCAACTACATCTGAAACAATGGTCAGTTCAACGGCGTTTTTGTCGCTTGCCGGAGTTTCGTCTGTAACAAGCGGCAATAGTTCCTCAATGCGGTTGAGCGCATACTCATATTGCTGTTTTGAAATTTCCATATCGTTATACTTAGATGGTTGAACAATCAATTTTATCATACTCGCTGTGAGTCCCGACGAAACGGATGAAGATTCTACCTATTGTGAATTTTATCACTACCACCAATCGGTAATTATTGCCTTTAATGTTAAAGACATAGTGCTGATTGCCGACATAGTCAGTTGCCGGAAAGTCCTCACGTATCTCCGACAGATTGTGCCACTGGGCTTGTTGGGCGATGTCATACCACCGTTCCAACGCTATTCTTGAATCTCCGTATCCGGCCAATTCATAGAACTCTTTGATTTTTCTATGTGAGATTATGTGCATAACCTTTCTGTTTGCAAAGTTAATAACAAATTTTGACATACAAAAGATTTAACTCTAATTATTTTGTATCTCAAAACTATTTCAGCGAAATGACCTGAGATGCCTCTCGCGCACGCTCATCTACGACTTTTGCGTAGATTTGGGTGTTCTTGACGCTCTTATGGGTCAACATTCGGCTGATAGTCAGAATGTCAACACCGTTGGCTGCAAGGAGCGTGGCAAAGCTGTGGCGCATCGTATGGAAAGTAATGCGTCGGGTTAATCCGGCAGACTTTATCCACTCTTTCAGAGGATGGTTGACCATGTGGCGTTTCAGTCCCTTAAAGACAAGACCCTCTGAACGCTCTCCGCACAGAGCCAGTGTTTCATCACTGATTGGAAGATTCGTTTCTTCTTCCGTTTTCTCGGTACATAGACGAATTAGATAGCCTCCGTCCTGACCCATTTGGATATGCTCCCATGAGAGTTGCAGGATGTCGCTGATTCGTAGCCCTGTCATACAACTGAACAATACGGCTTGTTTGAGAACGGGTATCTTGCAGGGTGTGGCGACAAGTTGCTTGACTTCGGCGAGGGTAAGAAACTCCTTCTTGACCTCCTTCCACTCAATCTTTTCCAGAAAGTCATTGAGATTTTCGCGGATATATTTCTCCTGATAGGTGATTTTCAGCAGAGCGCGGAAGGTTGACCAGTAGCCCGCTGCCGAATTGTGGGATATTGGTCCTTTGCCGTTGTTGCGCTGACGCTGGGCCGTGAGAAGATAATTGCGGAACCCCTTGCAGAAATCCACAGTCAAATCGCCGAAAGTGCATTTGCCCTTGCAATAGATAGTGAAATGGCGCAGAACGCAATCCCATTTCTGGTATTTCTGACGGCACTTCTGCTTGAAGTAGGCGAGGAAGTCCATGCGCAGCTTCTCCTTATCGAGAAAGTCAAACTGCTCGTTGAGAAGTTGCTCGAAGCGGCGGCAACGGATTGCCTCCGCTTTTTCCTCCATAGAGGCGTTGAACTGTTTTTCGCGCTCGTTCTTGGGTGAGGCGTAGATATAGATGCCGAGGGTTTCACGGCGGCTCATCCGGTTGGTATGGGGATTACGGATGGCAGGATAGAAATCGAGATAGAGCGAGATGCGTCCACCCGATATAGCCTTCTTGCGAAGGAAAACTTTGGTGCATGTATTCATGTGCGTTGTGAATTAAAAGATTTGATGCGAAGGTAGGAAGTGTTCAAACAGTGGACTCAGGCACCCGGTATCGGGGTATTTCCACCGATAGTCCACCACAAATCCACCGCATCATATCGTGGGTGGAGCAAACAGATTATCAAGCTCTTGCTTGGATATTTTTATGATTCTGCCAACCTTAACCTTACTTATGCAGTAGGTCTTGATATAATGGTAAAGTTGGTCGCGGGTCATACTGTATTTTGCCATTGCCTCCTGCATGGTGTAGGTGTCCGGTTCATCGACGGCAACACCTTTGGCTTTGTCAAAATGCCATTTTGAGTATCTTGCCTCGCATCCGACTTTCTTCTTCGGAATATTCTCTTTCGACACAAGATTATAGATTGCCGAGAGCGTCATACCATAACGCTCCTGTATCTCTGCCGCCGTGTACCATTCGGTAATTTCTTCTTTCGGGGCTGACTTGGTAAAGAATCGGTCGATGTGCGGTTTACTCCAGAGTGTTTTGCCTCGTTGGGTAATTTTCGGAAAGTTGTTTTCTTTCGCTGCCTTGAACAGCCATGAATTGCTGATACCGAATTTCTCAAGCACTTCTTTCGTGGTATAGAACTCCGTTATTGGCTGTTTCTCTTTTGTCGGTCTCAACTGATAGTGATGAGAACCGTCAAAGAGGGCATTAAGGCTCTCTCTGCTGATAAGGGTTTTCCCCTTGAACTGATAACAGGGGATAGAGTTTGCGGCGAGATAATTGTAGATTGAGGCACGGCATACTCCGAGAAGTCTGGCGCATTGGGTCGGAGTTATGAATAGGCATCTGTCATCGCTTATACGTGGCGATGATGCCTTTGCTTGTTCCCGCTCGACATGCTCCTTGCGCTTCCCATCCTTATAGGCGTGTTCGGCGCATCTTTTACAGCAATAGCGGGTCGTGCATTTTCTCGCTGTGAACGTGCTGCCACACCATTCACAGGTTTTTGTAATTTCGATTGTGCTGCTCATTTTACGCTGTTATTTCTGTTAATATTCTGTTAAAAGTGTCTAACCGCGTCTATTGGTGTCTAAAGGTGTCTAAATCCTCCACAACCTCTCTGACAGGTTAGCCCCGATTGGGTCGCGAGATACAATCGGGATACAAAAATGGGCGTAAAATAGAGCAGAAACGGTTAAAACCGAGTAATGCGACAACAAAAATGGCACCCCGTAAAGAGTGCCATACTAACAGATTATGCTAAATTGTAATCGTTTCTAACTATATAGTCATTTCCCGATGCAAAAGCGAGAGAAAATGGTGGAGAGTATGTCGGTGGTGGTGATGGTGCCGGTTATGGCTCCGAGGTGGTGGATGGTTTCACGTACATCCTGGGCTATGAAGTCGCCGCTTATGCCGCTGGCGAGGCCGTCTATTATTCGGGCGGTACTCTGCACAGCACTTTCAAGTATCTGCGCATGTCGTGCATTTGTCACGAGCGCATCGGCCGTGGCGTTCTCACTGATAGCCCTGGCTGTGTCGGCAAGCTTTTGCCGTAATTCTTCTACTCCCTGCATGGTGCGGCATGATACCGACATTTGCGCCACGTTGTCGGCCACAAAGGTCAATTTGCCGTCAGACGGATGAAGGTCGGATTTGTTTGACACCACCAACAGCATAGCTTCCGGCTGACTCAGTTCCTCCATTACTTTTTGATAAGTTTGGGGAGCGGTATCGTCAACAGGATCAATCACCAGCAAGACGATAGTGGCTTTGGTGATAGCACGCAATGAACGTGATATGCCAATCTGCTCTATGGCATCGGTTGTTTCACGAAGTCCGGCTGTGTCCATAAATCTGAACAGATAATCGCCAATCTCAATGGTATCTTCCACCACATCGCGTGTGGTACCATGAATATTGCTGACAATAGCACGGTCGTCTCCCAGAAGTGCATTGAGCAATGAGGATTTTCCGGCATTTGTTGCCCCGACTATTGCCACCGGAATGCCCTGTTTTATAGCCGTTCCCTGCGCAAACGAGCCATGCAGTCTGCTTACTTCATCGTGAATGGCATGTGCCAGTTCCGACAAATGCTGACGCGAGGCAAACTCCACCTCCTCTTCCGAGAAATCAAGTTCAAGCTCAAGCAGCGATGCAAGCTCAAGCAATTTATCGCGCAAAAGGGCGAGACGCCGTGAATATCCTCCCCGCATTTGGTTCATAGCTATGCGATGCGCCGCGCGGGAATTAGATGCTATGACATCGGCCACGGCCTCAGCCTGTGTCAGATCAAGCTTCCCTGAGGTAAAAGCTCTGCGGGTAAATTCTCCGGCCTCTGCAAGTCTCGCGCCGGCTTTCATAAGCGCATTCAGGAGTTCTCGCTGCACAAATACCGACCCGTGCACACTGAGTTCCACAACATCTTCACCTGTAAATGATGCGGGGGCAAGAAACACGGTTGCAACAGCCTGATCCAAGGTATTACCCTGTGAATCAATCAATGTGCCAAGATGAGCAGTATGCGACTGCATTTCCGATATCGGCTTCCCTTTCCATATCTTCTGCACCACACCTGTGGCATTCTTACCACTCACTCGCGCAACGGCTATGCCCCCTACCCCGGGAGGAGTAGAAATGGCACAAATCGTATCATCAGTTGTATGTATATGACTGTCTGTCATCGTTTCACATTCCATTTATGAAAATCACACTGGCTCTCCACATCTGCCTCGATGTCATCATCCAATGTGTAGAAAAAATCATATCCCGTCACAGCCTCAACGCTGTCAATACTCATAGCTGCGGCCTGCATGCCTCCCTCCACGCGGTCATTGGGCATTATGAATCCTATTCCACGCATGGGATGAGCAAACGGAGCGAAAATCACCTTGAAAAACCGTTTGGGCACCGCTACCCTATTGTCCCCTATATACTCATCTATTTTGTCACTGATCACCGGTCCACATATTATCACAAGTGCGCTGTCGCGTTGCGCCCATTTGCGACAATTGCTTTCCAAACGGTTCCACGCGCCGGTGTTAAGAGCCTTAGCCTGCGGACATATGTTGGTCATATAAAATGTCTGCCTCATGGCCTCTCCACTCCACTTCATGTCACCGGCCGGAGCCATGTGGCCACGGTCGTATCCCGAATAATTGTAATCCCAAGTGTCAGGGCATCCCTCCACATCAGCATCGCACATAAATTTGTTGTAACGTGGATTGTCGCCATGAGTCTCATCGCTTGTGAGTTCCCATGCCACATAATTTGGCAAATGCAAAACCTTGTTGAAATTCACATTCATGCCCTCATATTTTACCATCTGCTGAGGCACATCATCTGGCACTACTACACTCAGCAGTTGCGATGCCTGAGGTATCTGCCGGGGCATTTCGCGAGGTGATTCGCCGGAATGCCCATACACATACACCGCCACGAGAACCAACGCAACCACACCCATGAATGCGCCAAGGCCCATAAAAGGTTTCTTTCGTTGCACTTTAATACTCATTTGCCAAATCTATTGATTATTTCTGCTATTTCGCTTACCCGTTCTGCACTTAGATATTGTCCGATAGGCAAACTCAGCACCTCGTCAGCAAGCCTCTCCGCCACCGGCAATTCTCCGTGAGCCAAATCCTTGTAACAAGGCTGTCTGTGTGGAGGACATGGATAATGAACATCTGTTCCCACGCCACAATCAAGCAAATAACGCTTTAGCTCATCCCTGTGTCCGGGCACCTTAATCACATATTGATGCCACACACATTCCTTCTCTTTACCGCTAATCGGCTTGGCAACAAATGGCGAATCAATCGCGGATTCATAAACAGAAGCAAGTTCATTGCGTTTGCGGTTCACTTCGTCAATATAACGTAGCTTCACCCTCAACATAGCCGCTTGGATAGGATCAAGGCGTGAATTAATCCCCACATATTCATTTTGGTATCGTTTGAAGCTACCGTAGTTTGCAAGTGCTCGCACTGTAGCGGCAAGTTCCTCACTATGAGTCACCACAATGCCACCATCGCCAAGGGCCCCGAGATTCTTGGTAGGATAAAAACTTATTCCCGCAGCATCACCGATACCGCCGGCAGCCAAAGATCCATGCAATCCGGCAATACCACTTTTTGCACCCAATGCCTGCGCACAATCTTCCACCACAATCATATTCCTGTCAGCAACCAGATTAGCCATATCCTCGTCCCATGCCACACGGCCATAAAGATGCACCGGCATAATTGCCTTGCATTTTGGTAACAGGAACCTCCGTACTCCACTTCCCGTTATGTTCATGGTCGTATAGTCCGGATCCACAGGCACAGGAACGAGACCTGCCTGCGAAATGGCAAGAAATGATGCGATATATGTATTCGCCGGCACCAGCACCTCATCTCCGCGCTTAAGACGCCCCATCTCCATGTACCCCATCAAAATGAGCCGTAGGGCATCAAGACCGTTTGCCACCCCTACAGCAAAAGGAGCCTCACAAAGACGGGCAATCTCATTTTCCAACGACGACACCTCATCGCCGCCTATATAGCGACCGGATGAAATGACACGCCATGCCGCCTCCTTTAGCTCCTCAAAATATGGCTCATTGACTTTTTCAAGGCTTAAATGAGGGCAATTCATAGCTTGCACTTTGTCAGTTCCTTGAACAGTTCAATATCGCGCACATAATCAGCTTCATCAAATGTCTCCGGACAAAATGACAAGCATACGCTTCCCGAAGAAAAATCCTCAAGCGAACGCCATATCCCCGCCGGCACATACAATGCCTGATAGGGGCGATTCAGGGTCACATGTTTCCATTCCACGCCATCAAACATTTTCACCATGAAACTTCCGGTCACAGCCACAATCAGCTCTTCGGTGTGATAATGGGAATGACCCCCGCGCATGGCATCCGACGGAATATCGTAAATAAAGAATGTGCGTTTTATGGCAAACGGCAGCAATGATGAATTCTGCGCCACCGCTATGGTACCGTTTTCGTGAGCGTGGCGCGGCAGCTCGATAATACGGCACTGTGCCACGCGTGATGTTTCGTGACTATTTGATGTCATGGCTTATAATATCGTGGTAAACATCTATATCGCGGATGTAGTCAGTTTCATCGTACAATGCCGATGAAAGCACCAGCGCCACTGAATTAGTGGAAAAATTTTCTATCTCACGCCATGTGAGCGGTGGCAGATACAATGCCTGATAAGCACGGTTGAGTTCAAACCGCTGCGGGCCGTCAGCCCCTTCGGTCACCACATCAAAACTGCCGCTCAACGCCACTATCACCTCACTTTGTGAATAATAGGCATGCCCGTATCTTACCATGCCGCTCGGCACATCATATATCCAATAGGCACGCATCGGCTCAAAAGGCATAGTGCTCGGATACTGCAGCACCGACAGGTTTCCTCTGGGGTCACGTATGCACGGAAGCGAGAATATTTCGGGTTTAGTCAATTCCATTTTCGGCAAGAGTTAACAAATATTGTCCATAGGCATTGTTACGCATCGGCATAGCCAACTCTCGCAGAGCGGCTGCGTCTATCCAGCCCTTTCTGAATGCAATTTCCTCAAGGGCAGCGACCTGAAATCCCTGACGTTTTTCAATTGACGCTATGAAATTGGATGCTTCCATGAGTGAATCGGTGGTACCGGTGTCGAGCCATGCAAATCCACGGCCCAATGGCTGAACCTTAAGTTTGTGTGCCCGCAGATAAGCTTCATTCACCGAAGTGATTTCAAGCTCGCCGCGAGCCGAAGGTTTCACCTCAGAAGCCACCTTCACCACACTGTTGGGATAAAAATAGAGGCCCACTACCGCAAGGTTGGATGCCGGATTTTCAGGCTTCTCCACAATTGACAGCGCATTCCATTCATCATCCACCTCCACCACGCCAAAACGCTGTGGGTCTTTAACTGGATAGGCAAATATAGTAGCACAATCACCGGTGGCGGTAGCCGCTGCTTTTTTGAGCATACCGGTAAAACCCTGACCGTAGAAAATATTGTCACCGAGCACAAGGCATACATCATCGTCACCGATAAAGTCAGCCCCTATTATAAACGCCTGCGCAAGGCCCTCCGGCCGCGGTTGCTCCGCATATTGAAATCTCACACCCATCTCTTCACCCGATCCAAGCAAACGCCTGAACATGGGCAAATCCGTAGGGGTTGAGATAATCAGAATATCCCTGATGCCTGCAAGCATAAGCACCGATATCGGATAATATACCATTGGTTTGTCATACACCGGTATGAGCTGCTTGCTTATACCCTTGGTTACGGGATACATGCGGGTACCGGATCCTCCCGCCAATACTATGCCTTTCATAAATTCTGCAACATATCTTTGCGATGTTCATACATCGTGTCGTAATACTTATGGTACTCGCCCGATGTCACACTTTCCACCCATTCCTGATTGTCAAGATACCATCGCACAGTTTTCTCTATACCCTCGCTGAATGGAGTCTCGGGATACCAGCCCAGCTCAGTGGCAATCTTGGTGGGGTCAATGGCATAACGCATGTCATGTCCGGGACGATCAGCCACATATGTTATGAGACTCTCATTTATCTCCTCAGGCTTGATGCTCAGCAAAGACTGATATTTAGGCTCGGAAAGCATGATGTCATGTATCTTGTCAAGGACAGTACGCACTATGTCAATATTCTGCTCTTCATTGAAGCCGCCTATATTGTAGGCCTCACCTATTCTGCCATTGCGAAGCACCATATCTATAGCTTTGGCGTGGTCAGCCACATACAGCCAGTCACGCACATTTTCTCCCTTTCCATAAACCGGAAGCTTCTTCCCTTCAAGTATATTCTTGATGATTAGTGGAATCAATTTTTCAGGAAAATGATAAGGACCGTAATTATTGGAGCAGCGTGTCACCAGCACCGGCATATTGTAAGTATGGTAATAAGCCATAGTGAGCATATCGGCTGCGGTTTTGGAGGTGGAATACGGCGAGCGCGGACTCAAAGCTGTTTGCTCGGTAAAGAAACACTTGCCAAATGTCTTCAGGTCTTTGCGTCCCTCTATCACACGCTTTACCTCATCACTTACTTCAAGCGGCATGGCATGATCAAAATCCTTGCTCAGAGAACCATACACCTCGTCAGTACTGATCTGTAAGAATCGTTTGCCCTCTTTGTATTTCGGAGTTCCGTGCTCATCATTACCCTCAAACCATGCATGGCGGGCGCAATCAAGCATATTCTGAGTGCCGAGAATATTTGTTTCCAGAAACAGGCGCGGATTGGTAATGCTACGGTCCACATGGCTTTCAGCAGCGAAATTCACCACATAATCGGGTTGAAATTCCGCAAACAGCTTTTTCACAAGCTCAGTATCGCCTATATCACCACGCACGAATTTCACATTCGGCCGTTCAACCTCTTTTTTTATCGTAAGCGGATTGCCTGCATAAGTAAGCGAGTCAAGAATAAGTATCTCGGCTGCATCGCCCCATTTGTCAAGGATATATTTCACAAAGTTGGCCCCGATGAAGCCGGCACCTCCGGTCACAAGATATTTCTTCATTGCATTCATTTTTTTGATGGGCATGTTTTTTTGTTGTCGCAATGCTTCTTTTTGCCGTCACATGCTGTCTTTCCATTACACCCGCCATGGTGCGTGCAATTTTCTTTAACTGCGCTGGCGCATTGTTGTTTCTCAGCGCATACGGTCCTGCCATCGCAATTACGCACTGTGGCAACATATCCTATTTTCTTGAATGCCTTCGCTATTTTTTCAGGATTGGTCTTTGCGGCATCATATTTTATGGTTACAAGCTGATTGGCAAGAGAGGTCTCAATCTGCTTCACACCTTTTTCATAGCGTATGTTTGATTTGATTTTATTTTCGCAGTTCTGACAAGTCATCCGCGGACTTACTGAAAAATTCACGGTTACATAATCGGCAGCCATCATGGCAACTGTTATCATCATTGCTGCAAACATGCATAGAATACGTTTCATATCAAATTATTTTTTATTATTGTTAGTTATGGCACAAAGTTAACATCTATTCGCCATAAAATGAAATCTATGTCTGATTTTTAATCCGCATTGCTTTTTAGTACACAAAACACTGCTTCTGTTACCAATATCACCTGTTCTTGCAATATCATTCATTTTTATGATTATATTTGTGCCATCATTAAAATATATTGTGCCATGCCTCAGACGCCCGTGTTAATAGACTCCATTTCGCAATATAACCAACTCCTTGGAGTTGAAACCACACATCCGTTGGTAAGCGTTATTGATCTCAGCAAAGCAAATCGATTGCGTCATCAGCGCCATGTGTTCAATTTCTACACTATTTTTCTAAAAGAGGTGAAATGTGGTGACATCATTTATGGGCGCCAGAGATATGATTATCAGGAGGGCACGGTAGTTTGCCTCGCCCCCGGACAGGTTATAGGAATAGAGGACAATGGCAAAACCTTTCAGCCCCAAGGATGGGCATTATGCTTTGACCCTGAAATCATACGCGGCACTCACCTGTTTAGCACCATGCACGAATATACCTATTTCTCCTATGATGTGCATGAGGCCCTTCACCTCTCGCTTGAGGAGCGAAAACTTTTTGTTGACTGTCTGCTCAAAATTTACACCGAGCTGCGTCACGGCATTGATCGGTTGAGTAAAAGACTTATAGCAAACAATATTGAGCTTTTGCTGAATTATTGCCTCAGATTCTACGAGCGGCAGTTTATAACACGACAGCATGCCACCGAAAGTCAGGTCTTGGGCAATTTTGAGTCCTTGCTCAGCGAGTATTTTCGTTCCGACAAGCTACGCGAAAACGGTCTTCCGTCAGTGCGTTGGTGTGCTTCACAGCTATGCCTCTCGCCCAACTATTTCGGAGATCTCGTAAAAAAAGAAACGGGGCGCACTCCGCAGGACTTCATCCACGCTTTAGCAATCAGCAAAGCCAAGCACAATCTGCATCACACAAACAAAACAATCAGTGAAATAGCCTATGATCTCGGATTCGGCTATCCGCAGCATTTCTCCCGCCTGTTCAAAGCCATGACAGGGCTGACCCCAAATCAATATCGCACATCCATAAACAACTGATGGCCGGGAGACATCAATAAAAGTATCAATACCGGTTCCATGTATATCTGAAACCGATGTAGGCATTTGCCCCATGCAGCGGGCCATAGACCATTGTGGCATCAAAGCCTGTGCCCCATGGATTCTCACCCCCTATCACCGGGCGTTGCTGCCGATAATTCGTGAGGTTTTCACCTCCGATATATATTGCCCAATGCCGGAAATTACGGGTTATCTGGGCACTCAGCTGGGGATATGCCCTGTAAGTAGGACTCCACGACAACTCACCATCGCCCATAGTATATGGTGTGGGCATCCGTCCCCCTCCTGTCACGGAACAGGTCACATCAAATTGCCACAAGCCCATCATCGGGGCATACCCTATAGTCAGCAAGCCCTTGTGACGCGAAGTAAGCGGCTTCTGCATCAGTCCTTGACCATAATCCACCTTCACATCCGTATAACGGTAAGCGGCAGTCACATTCATGTCTTGTATGAGAGGATAAGTAACCTCCAACTGCACTGTATGCGAATATGAGCGGCCCGACAAATCCCTGAAATACACCTTATGGGGATCAGTGTCCATATCCACCACCAACTGATGAGTGAAATGGGTGTAGTAATACTCTCCGTCAAACCGCAACGGCTTATTAGCCAGATACACCGTATATCCCACACCGGTCCCGAAATTCCATGCTTCTTCCTGCGATATGTTCGGTTCAAAAATCAATGAGCGCGATGATGCCAGCAGAAATGCATTCTCAGCCATTATATGCGGGGCACGATACCCCCTGCCGGCCGAAAGGTGCCATGTTAGCTGATCCGACAGATTCCATCGCACATGCAGTCGCGGGGTGAACATTGATCCATACACCGTGGAATAATCATACCTCACGCCGCCCATAGCCAGAAGTTTGCTGTCGGCATTGAATGTATATTGGGCATAAGCGCCTGTCACAGTCTCATGCTGTAACCAGTCAAACGGATTCTCGCCCGCATCATGATTCAGCCGCAGACTTTGACTGTATCGGTCATAATTGCAGCTCAAGCTCACGCTCAACTCATGGCGTTTGGTGAATGTGCGCTCCAGCATCAGCTGGCCATAAAAATTGCCCTGCGCCACATGATACAGCTTGCCGCCATAGTGCGAATGCTGATTGTTGTTGCTCCCTGACAAAATCAAAGCCACATTGCCATTATTGGCATGGTCAAATATATATGCGTTTTTAGCAAATGCCTCCCATCTTACCGTGGAAATACCTATTTCGTACAGTGGCATCTCCCCTCCCTCGGGCATGTGATGAGCACTTTGGCCGCTCTCGCGCTTCTCGGCAAGAAATTTCACACCCGCCTGACCTATATAATTCCGGCTCACGTAAGCCCATCGGTTCATGGCAGCCACCTGATCCACACGCGGCATATCCATAAATGTGTCGTGATTGCTGTCATGATCTGTTGTTGACTTCTCCCCATGGACCAAAAGGCCGGTGCTCAACTCCTTGGTAAGCCATTGATTGGCATTAGCATTTACCTCAAGCTTCCCGTTCAAATCCGCATAGGCATTTGCCATCACCTCTTGGGTTGCCTGTGGCTTCTTGATTTCTATATTTATTTGACCTGATATCGATTCATACCCGTTTTTCACAGAGCTTGCGCCTTTGCTCACCTGTATTGACTGGATCCACGGCCCTGCTATGTACCCCAGCCCATAAGGAAGTGCTGAACCCCTGAAGTTAGGAATATTCTCGGTAAGCATCTGCACATAAGTGCCTGCGAGTCCCAGCAATTTTATCTGGCGGGCACCGGTAGCGGCATCATTATAACTGACATCAACAGAAGGATTGGTTGTGAAACTTTCCCCGAGATTGCAGCACGCCGCACGAAACAATTCTGTGCCGGTGATTATCTCAGTATTCACCGGATCCACCATTGACCGACGCCTGCCGTCAACTTTTTTAGTCACTACCACCTCATTCAAATCAAGCTCACGGTCAGCAGTATCCACAGGCTCGTATGCAAATGACGTGGTGCTGCACAGCGAAAGCAACAAAAACAGAAACTTCTTCATAACTGTTGCAAAATTACAACATTCCGACCGATTGACCAACCACGATGCCCATTTCGCACATAATGTGCATATCTACTCCTTAGTATAATATAGCGGTCATTTCCCCGGGATAAAAAAAAGTTAATCAAGCTAAACATTTGACATGACCGGATGTTTTAATCATAAAACATAAATAATTTGCATTAATGATTTAAGTTTTTATGTAATTAATCGTTAAATTAAATAAAACTTATTATCTTTGTGCCGAATTTATCAACACAAAATCAACTTCAGATGAAAAAAATGTTTCTTATTGCTGTTGCTGCTGCAAGCATGATGACAGCTCAAGCTCAACAAGCATTGGAAGCCACAAACTTTGGCTCCAATTGGTCTGTAGGTATTGATGGTGGTGCCACAACTCCCCTCAAAGGACATGCTTTCTTCGGTAGCATGCGTGGTGCTTTCGGTATCCACTTTGAGAAGCAGATTTCTCCTGCATTCGCTTTGGGTGCAGAAGGCTTAGCCGGAATCAACACCTCTTCTTGGTACAGCGACATTCACAGCAAAACTGCTATTGACAACACCTATGTTGGTGCATACGGTAGCGTTAATCTCTTCAACCTTTTCGGTGGTTACAAATGCGACGGCCGTTTCTTTGACATTGCTGCCGTAGCCGGTGCAGGTTGGGGACGTTACTACTATTCTGGCGCTGCTGACCACAGCTTCTTCGCAACTCGCGTAGGTCTTGACTTCAATTTCAACATCACCAAGAGCCTTACTATCGCCCTCAAACCCCAGATCACTTGGGACATGAGCGATGTTGATGTAGCTCAGACCACCGCTGCTTACGATGTTCACAACGCTACTTTCAACATTCTTGCCGGCGTTACTTACCACTTTGGCACCTTCAAATGCGTTGAGCCCCTCAACCGCGCTGAAATCGATGCCCTCAATGCTAAGGTTAACGAACTCCGTGGCGAACTTGACGCTGCTACTGCCGCTACAGCTGCTGCTGAAGCTAAAGCCAACGCTCTCGCCGCTGAACTCACCGCTTGCCAGAACCGCAAACCCGAAATCGTAAAAGAAGTAAGCAACAATCTCCAGAGCGTTCGCTACATCTTCTATCGCATTGGTAGCTCCAAGATTACTGCCGACCAGCAGCCCAATGTGGAAATGGTAGCTTCTTACCTCAAGAACCACAAGGATGCAAAAGTAGTAGTTAAGGGTTATGCTTCTCCCGATGGCAACCTCGAATTCAACAAGAAACTCGCTGCTGCTCGTGCTGAGTCTGTTAAGACTATGCTCGTGAAGAAATATGGCATCGCTGCTGACCGCATCTCTGCTGAAGGCGAAGGCATCGGTGAAATGTTCAAAGAAAACAGCTGGAACCGAGTTGCTATCTGCACTCTTGAAAACTAATCTCAGGATTTAGAATTTATAATTCAGCATACCAAAGCGCCTGCATGAGCAGGCGCTTTCTTTTTGTCCTATTACCATGCCCTGTCGCACTTTTTTCACTGAAATATATGTTGTTAACAAAACTTTTATTATTTTTGCAACATAATAATAACCATGATAAATTCAAATCTTTCACACATTCCCCTTATGAAGAAATTTTTAATAGCAGCAGTAGCTTTAGCTTGCATGATACCTGCAACGGCACAGAAAGCTTATGAAAACTACGGCTTCCGTTCCAATTGGTCTCTTGGACTGGACGGTGGCGTTAGCACCCCCATTCGCGGTCACTCATTCTTCACCAACATGCGCAGCATCGTCGGCCTCCATCTCCAAAAAGGCATTTCACCCGCTTTTGCAATTGGCGTAGAAGGTCATGTGGGCATTAACACCAGCTCATGGCAGCAGTTGTATTATACCAACCAGTTTGGTTATCAGCAGGTAGCCACCGGCAAAAGCACTACCGCATTCGACAACATGTATGTTGGCGCTTATGGCGCATTGAACCTCTTCAACCTTTTTGGAGGCCTCAAATGCGATGGTGTGCGTCTCTTTGACATGGACCTCGTGGCTGGCATCGGTTGGGGACATAACTTCAACAGCCCCCGAGCTTTTGCTCCTCATGCTTATGGCGTTCGCGACCAGAACTATATGATGACAAAAGCCGGCCTCAACTTCAATTTCAATCTCAGCCGCGTGTTCACCCTCTCGCTCAAACCCTCAGTGTCATGGAACATGACCGGTACCAAATATGCACCCCTTGAGGTTGAATACACTTCTGCCGCTTACACATCACGCAAAGCCTACTTCAATTGCATGGTTGGCGTTTCGTTCCGCCTCGGTTCACAATTTGAATGTGTAACACCTAAGGATCCCGCCATGATTGATGAGCTCAACAACCAGATCAACGATCTGCGCGGTCGTGTAGATGCTGCCAAGGCTGCTGCTGTTGCCGCAGAAAATCGCTCCGTAGCACTCGCTGAGCAGCTCACCGCTTGCCAGAGCAAGAAACCGGAAGTGATAAAAGAAGCCGACAATTCACTTCAGAGCGTTCGCTACATCTTCTATCGCAACGGTTCCTCAAAAATCACAGCCGACCAGCAGCCTAACGTGGAAATGGTGGCCGCTTACCTCAAAGATCAGCCCAAATCCAAAGTCGTAATCAAGGGTTATGCTTCTCCCGATGGCAATCTTGAGTTCAACAAGAAACTCGCTGCCGCTCGTGCTGAGTCTGTCAAGACCATGCTCATCAACAAATATCATATCGCCGCAGACCGCATCACAGCCCAAGGTGAAGGCGTTGGCGAAATGTTCTCCGAAAACAACTGGAACCGAGTTTCCATCTGCACTCTCGAAGAGTAATATCCTTACATATTTATTAAAAACGCTCGTCAAAATTGACGAGCGTTTTTTTGTATATCAGCACCGGATATGCTATAAAGCAGATATTAAAAATATACGGTTTGAGGTATAAATTTGTATATTTGCATTGTTGTAACCAAAATCTGAATGAAGTACGTAACACTGCCTGACTCAGTCTCCCGCAAACTTCCTTTCTATCTCACTATGGAGGAATATGTGGCTACTCATTATGTAGAACAGCATGGCGATCTATTCTTCATGTGGCAGGTAGAGCCCACTGTGATTTTCGGTCGCAATCAGCTGATTGACCGCGAGGTAAATTTGGACTACTGCCGTCTGCACGGCATTGAGACATATCGGCGCCGTAGCGGAGGGGGATGCGTATTCGCTGACCGCAGCAACATCATGTTCTCCTATATCACTGCATCAGGGTCAGATGTCGCAACAACTTTTGAACGCTACACCTCAATGGTGGCAGAAATGTTATGTTCTTTAGGGTTGGATGCATCTTATACAGGGCGTAATGACATACTTATTGAATCGCGCAAAGTGAGCGGGAATGCGTTCTATCACCTTCCCGGGCGCAGCATAGTCCACGGCACTATGCTCTATGACACTGACATGACCCACATGCTCAATGCCATCACGCCATCCAGAAGCAAGCTTGATGCCAAAGGAGTGGCATCAGTAAAAAGCCATATAACCACCCTCCACGAACATATAGACATGGACATAGAGCAATTCAAAACCTATGCCCGTAAATATTTGTGCGGTGATAATGCCCTGCCGCTCCAACGCAGCGACGTGGAGCGTATCACAGAATTATCCAAGCCCTATTATTCCCAACGATGGATCATGAGACATTCTCATCAGGGAGAAAAAACTATGCACCGCCGAATAGAGGGTGTAGGAGAATTTGAAGTGACTCTTGATGTTGAATCCGGAATTATCCGATCGGTCAATATCGGAGGCGACTTCTTTCTTTTGTCTGATATTGACTCCCGACTTCTTACCCTCCTTGAAGGGATTCCATACAATCGCAAAAATATTGAACAAGCTATTGCCAATGTGGATGTATGCAAAATCATACACGGGCTAAACACAACCGATTTCATAAACCTACTGTTCTAAAAAATATCATGGAAGAAACAAAAAAAACTTGTCTGCACGACAAACACGTGGCTCTCGGAGCTTTAATGAGTCCGTTTGGCGGATTTGACATGCCCATTCAGTATGCGGGCATTACCGAAGAGCACAATGCCGTCCGTCAGCACTGCGGCGTGTTTGATGTGTCTCACATGGGTGAAGTAAACATTTCCGGCCCTGATGCCGAGAAATATGTCAATCACATTTTCACCAACGATATATCAGATGCTCCGAATGGCAAAATCTTCTACGGAATGATGTGCCGTGAGGATGGAGGCACTGTTGACGACCTTCTTGTGTACAAACGCGGCGAAAACAATTTTCTGCTGGTTATCAATGCCGCAAATATTGACAAGGATATTGCATGGATCAAAGAGCAAGCCAAAGGATTTGACATTGAGATAGATGATCTTTGCGATGAGTTGGGTGAACTTGCCGTGCAGGGACCCGAAGCCGAAAATGTCATGGAGCAGGTGCTCGGAATCAACTGCCGTGACTTGGTTTTCTATACATTTGAAGAAATGCTGCTTGACGGTGAGCACATTCTCGTGAGCCGCACAGGCTATACAGGCGAAGACGGATTTGAAATCTATGCGTCTCATGAAGTAATACGCCATCTCTGGGACCAGCTCATGGAGAGCGGCCAATGCGCCCCTTGCGGCCTTGGATGCCGTGACACACTTCGTTTTGAGGTTGGATTGCCACTCTATGGCGATGAACTGGCCGATGACATTACACCCATAATGGCCGGACTGGGAATCTTTGTGAAGCTTGACAAACCGGAATTTATTGGCCGCGAAGCTCTCGCCTTACAGAAAGAACAAGGCCCGGCACGCAAACTCGTTGGGATTGAACTGCTTGACAGGGCCATTCCACGCCACGGATACGAAGTTCTTGCCCCGGATGGCAGCGTAATAGGACACATAACTACCGGCTACCGAGGCATAAGCGTTGACAAATCCATTGCCATGGCGCTTATAGATGCCGCTTATGCCAAACAAGGCACGGAACTCAGTGTCAAAATACGGCGCAAAATTTTCCCCGCTATCGTTATACCCAAGAAATTTTACAAAAAAAGCTATAAAAAATAACCCTTAAACACTTCATAATCATGAGTAAGATTCTTTATTCCGAAACCCACGAATATGCCCGTATTGACGGCAATGTTGCCTACATTGGTATCTCTGACTATGCTCAGCACGCTCTGGGCAATGTGGTATATGTTGACATGCCCGAAACAGGTGATGATGTTACCGCCGGTGAAGATTTTGGCGCAGTTGAGAGCGTTAAGGCGGCTTCCGACCTCATAGCTCCCGTCAGCGGTGCCGTTGTTGAAATCAACGAAGAACTTATTGACAACCCGCGTCTCATAAATGAAGATGCCCTCGCTCATTGGATTATCAAAGTGGAGATAAACAATCCCGCCGAGCTTGATAACCTCATGGACGAAGCAGCCTATAAAGAATTCTGCGAAAAGGAAAGTCACTAACACTCTATCCCGTTATGCACAGATATTTTCCGCATACTCCGCACGACATTAAGCTTATGCTTGAAAAATGTGGTGTGGACAAACTTGATGACCTGTATGCCGATGTGCCGCAGGAACTTCGGCTGAAGCATCCGTACAATCTTCCGGAGGAAATGAGCGAGATGCAGGTACGCAGATTTTTTGACAATCTCGGTGCCGACAATGAGCAGCTTATTTGTTTTGCCGGAGCCGGATACTACGACCATTACACTCCGGCTGTCATTCCTCAAATGATTGAGCGAGGTGAATTTCTCACCGCATACACACCTTATCAGCCTGAGATTTCGCAAGGCACTCTTCACTACATCTTTGAGTATCAAAGCATGATGGCCAACCTTACAGGCATGGATGTGAGCAATGCTTCTATGTACGATGGCACTACTGCCACTGCCGAAGCTATGCTTATGGCCGTGGCACATGCCCGCAAACGCAACACTGTGCTGATCAGCAGCACTGTGGCTCCGGCCGTGCGAAAAGTGTGCGCCACATATGCCCGCTACCATGGAGTTGACCTTGTGGAGATTCCTGCCACTGACAATGGTGTTACTGACCGGGCTTTTGTAGAATCCCGTCTGGAAGCCAACGATGTGGCCGGCGTAATCGTTGCCACCCCCAATTTCTATGGAATACTTGAGGACTACACCGGATGGGCAGATATGTGTCACCAGCATAAAACCCTCCTGATATTCCATGCCGTTGCTTCCGATCTGGCCTGCATAAAAACGCCGGGAGAATGGGGTGCCGACATAGCTGCCGGTGATGCCCAGAGCCTTGGCATGCCATTGAGTTACGGCGGACCCTATCTTGGCTTCCTGTGCTGCACCAAAGCCCTGATTCGCAAACTTCCGGGACGCATTGTCGGAGCCACCACCGATGCCAATGGCAAACGGGTGTTTGTGCTCACGCTACAGGCACGAGAGCAACACATTCGCCGCGACAAAGCCACTTCCAATATTTGCTCCAATCAGGGACTGATGTCGCTTTTCACAGCCATGTATCTTTCGGTTACAGGACCTGACGGACTGCGCGAAATCGGCATGGAAGGTTACAACGGCGCTCATTATCTTGCCAATAAGCTCATAGAGACCGGCAAATTCGCCATGACATATCCCGACAGCGAGTTTTTCAATGAATTTTGCCTCACTGCCACTTCCATCAATCTTGATGAATTTATGGATCTTTGCGTGGCAAGCGGCATACTTCCCGGCGTGAAAATTGATTCTGACAAACTGCTTGTTGCAGTAACAGAAACAAGAACACGCGCCGAAATGGATCTCCTTGTTGAGCTAACCCAAAGAGTCTGACACCATCTTCAATACTCAAATCGTAAAAACAGATTATGAACAGAGATTTATACGGCAAGCTGGTGTTTGAGCTTTCACATCCCGGACGCCGCGCCCTGAGAATTGACAGTAACAATTGCCCTGCCGCAGCTCCGCTCCCGGCATCATTGCTACGCGACAAACCGCTTGAACTGCCTCAGGTGGATGAGCCTACGCTTGTGCGTCACTACCATAACATGAGCACCAACAATTTCGGCGTTGACACCGGATTTTACCCACTCGGCTCATGCACAATGAAATACAACCCCCGCATCAACGAGGAGATGGCTGCACATCGTCTCTTTGCCGGCTTACACCCCTATCAGCCCGAAAGCACAGTACAGGGAGCTTTGGAAGCTTATTACACCCTGCAGTGCGCTCTAAGCGAAATCGGCGGCATGAGTGAATTCACTCTTAATCCGTTTGCCGGAGCACACGGCGAATTGACCGGCTTGATGGTGATTCGTGCCTATCATGACAGCCGTAATGACAAAAAACGCACCAAAGTTATCGTTCCCGACTCGGCACACGGCACCAATCCGGCCAGTGCAGCCGTAGCCGGACTGAAAGTTGTAGAGGTCAAAAGCCGTCCTGACGGTACAGTGGATGTGGATGATCTTCGTCCCCTGCTTGACGATACCGTGGCTGCCGTAATAATGACCAATCCCAACACTCTCGGCATATTTGAACGCAACATCCCCGAAATTGCACGGCTCGCTCATGAAGCCGGGGCCCTCATGTACTATGACGGCGCCAACCTCAATCCTATGCTTGGCATTGCGCGTCCCGGCGACATGGGATTTGATGTAATGCATATCAATCTTCATAAAACCTTCTCCACGCCGCACGGTGGAGGCGGCCCCGGTGCAGGTCCCGTAGGTGTGCGCAAAGGGTTGGAACAGTTCCTGCCCGATCCTAGAGTAGTGCGCAACGATGACGGCTCATTCAGTGTCACCGGCAGCAAAGAAGCTCTCGGGGCTATATCGGCCACACTTGGCAACTATGGAGTGTTGCTTAGAGCTTTGAGCTACATTCTCTCGCTCGGCAGGAACGGTCTCATGGAAGCAGGCGCTCTCGCAACACTCAATGCCAATTACGTTAAGGAATGTTTGCGCAACAGCTATCTTCTTCCTATTGACACCGTATGCAAACACGAATTCGTATTTGACGGTCTTAAGGACAAATCCACCGGCGTCACCACTCTTGATGTGGCAAAGAGGCTTCTTGATTATGGTTATCATGCGCCCACCATCTACTTCCCTCTGCTATTCCACGAGTCACTGATGATTGAGCCTACCGAAACAGAAAGCCTTGACACCCTGAATGAATTTGTTGAAGTCATGCAGCGCATTGCACAGGAAGCTATAACCGATCCCGATACAGTCAAAACAGCCCCCCACCGCACTCCGGTTGCTCGGCCCGACGACACTGCTGCAGCTCTTAATCCTGTGGTTACATACTCACAGCTCATCGGCAATGAATAATTTTGACCTCATAGTTGTTGGCAGCGGCCCCGGCGGATACTCTACCGCCGCTACCGCTGCCTCAATGGGCCTCAGCGTGGCGATAATAGAGCGCGGTGAACTTGGCGGCACATGCCTTAACAGAGGTTGTATCCCCACCAAAGATCTTTGCCGCTGTGCTGAAGTGGCATTGACGGTAAAGAATGCGAGCGAATTCGGTGTGAAAACCGACAATTGCGAGATTGATTATCCTGCAATGATTGAGCGCAAGAACCGCATTGTTGACCAGCTGCGCCAAGGGGTGAAGCAGCTTCTTGACAATGTTACAATAGTATCGGGCGAAGCTCGTTTTGAAGATACGGACGTAATCAGCGTAAATGGAGACCTTTACACGGCTCCGCGCATAATTATTGCCACAGGCTCGGCACCAGCTGTTCTGCCTGTGCCCGGAGCAGAGCTGGCCGTCAACAGCGATTACATGTTATCCGCACCTGCATTGGCGCCCTCTCTTGCCATTATCGGAGGAGGCGTAATAGGTATGGAATTCGCATCGATTTACTCCGCATTGGGTGTGGATGTAACAGTGATAGAATACTGCAAAGAGATTCTGCCGCCATTTGACTCCGATATAGCCAAACGGTTGCGCATGACAATGAAGCGCCGGGGAGTAAAATTCATTACTTCAGCTCAGGTAACATCGTTGAGCAAAAACGATGATGGGATAAACATCCATTACATGACCAAAGGCAAAGAAGGGGTACACACCGCAGCTGTGGTGCTTATGGCCGTAGGCCGTAAACCGGTGCTTCCCGACGGCCTGACCCGCCTTGGAATAAAGCTCCGCCGCAATGCCATAGAAGTGGACGAGAATATGCAAACCTCAATTCCGGGTTTATATGCCATTGGCGATGTCAACGGCTTATGCATGCTTGCCCATGCAGCCGAGGTTCAGGGACGGGTGGCTTTGGGCATCGAGAAAATGCCGGATATTATTCCGTCAGCCGTATTTACTGTGCCCGAATGTGCCATGGCCGGTATCACAGAGCAGCAATGCATTGACCGCGCAATCCCTTACGCCACTGCTCAAAGCACTTTCCACGCCAACGGCAAAGCTCTTGCCATGGGCGAGACTGACGGCATGGTAAAGGTGATTGTCAATTCCGAGACCAAAGCCATTATAGGAGTACATATCTGCGGAGCACATGCCGCCGATCTCATTCAGGAAGCAGTTATGGCCATGGCTGCCGGATTTACAGCCGCACAAGCCGGAGAAGCAGTACACGGACATCCCACACTGAGCGAAGCTCTGTTGAGCGCATACCGCCGGTTCTGATTCCGGATTTAATAATATATTGGCACGCACCGCTCCAAGTAGGTGCGTGCTTTTTTCCATTCTACATAGAGCGATTGGTCGTTAGGAATGAGATGCACAGGCTTTTCATTCAAGTCGCATCTCACGTAAATCTTGCCCGATTTGCTCCGGAACAGTATCAGCTGCAAATTAGCCGCCATAGGCACAATGTCAAAGTTCTTCCAGTGCAGCCCTACCGTATCGTAATAATTGGTCAGGTAATAGCAGCCCTGCAAGCGCATCAGCGACAACAGCGGCATCAATGTCTCAGCATGGCCGAACCGCAATTGTACGGGAGCCACGGATGTACTGTCAGCCAAAAACTTATCGGTAGTGTTTATCAAATCCAGCAATAGCGGCGAGGCTATATCGGCCGGCACACTGCTCACAGTGCTGGCAGTACGCTGGATATACTGACGGAAATTGGAGATGCCCCACAGCACATTAAACTCCTCTTTTGTAAAATATTTAGTAATGTCAATCTGAAGATTCATTGCCCCAACCCCGGCAAGCACCGAATACTCAGCCATAGCCAAATCTGCTGAATCAGCCGGCAGCACGTACTTTTTCCCAAGAGCCCTTCTCAGAGGAGCCATAGTGATATTGGCATCTGTAAACTCTTTGATAGGATCCGACAGCTGAGTGCCTTCGCACAACTCCTTGTAGTCATTCGACAGATCAAAGAAACGCATTAGTTGCGAATTCTGTCTGCCGGACGAAGTAAATATCTCCACCTTGTTGTTCATCCTTGAAATCTGATGCGTAAACTCATACATGCTCATGATGCAACGCGGCGAATAGCTGCTCAGCGCTTCCACTGTATGCTTGTTTATCAGCATGGGATAACGCCTGCACATTCTTGATGCTATGCCTCTCTGTTCTGCCATGCCAAGAGAGTCAAGTGCGCCCCATCTGCCGGCCGTTATCTTCACCACACCTTCGGTAAGCGCCAATAAATCTTTGCCGCATGCGGTGAGAGTACCTTTGTCACGTGCGTCGCGGAGCGCGGCCAGCAATACCGTAGTGTGTTTGGATGATGCCGCAAATCTTGCTCCGTGGCGGCCCACATGATTTATCATTATTGGTGTGAGGGAGTCCGGATAAGCAACCACTTCTTTGGGTGCAGGATAAGGACGCGCTGAGCCTTGACATTCATCCCAGCTGTAATTTGTAGCAGTGGGATCGGCAGCGTATGAAACCATCATACCTGTCAATACCAGTGCCAATAAAATTATGCGGCGCATAGAGTCTTTTTTTGAAAGAGTTTATTATCTTTGTAACGGACATCCGTTATCGGATGTTGCTCAAAAGTACAAACTTTTATGCATACGCTCCAATTTATTGACCTGCAAATATCCCAAAACAAGCTCACAGAAGCTCTTGACATGCTTGATGAATACATCGTGGAGCACCCCACTTGTGCGGATGCATTCTTTATGAGGGGCAAAGTCTATTGGAAGCTCGGAAATCGTTCCGCTGCAACCGGCAACTATGCAACTGCAGCTGAGCTTGCTCCCGGCGGTCCCGCAGAGGCAGCATTGGAACAGGCCCGCAACATTGAGGCATTCTTCAATCCTGATTTACTGAATCCCTGATTCGTTTGTTCACTATCATCACCCTTGATGCTCGGTGTGATTGCATAGAATTTTTGCGGCTTCCATAAAATTTTTTCCATAAGGTGCACAAAAATGTCAATAAAGTTAAAGAATATATAAAATAATGGTTATATTTGCCCCAACTATACAAATCCGATTTATTCTAACATAACTACTAAAATATCTGAAATGAAAAAAGTGATTCTATTGGCTCTTGCTACCGTAGGGATTATGACGGCACAGGCACAAAAAGCCTACATGGCTCCGGGATTTGACGACAACTGGTCGTTAGGTCTTGACGGAGGCGTCACCACAACCGTGAAAGGACACGCTTTCTTCCCCAACATGCGCGGTGCTGTTGGTGCTCATCTGCAGAAACAGCTCAGCCCCTCATTTGCACTTGGCGCTGAAGGTATCTGGGGTGTCAACACATCTTCATGGTACGATTACAAACGCTCCACCGCATTTGACAACTCCTATATAGGCGTGTACGGTGCAGTTAATCTTTTCAACCTTTTTGGCGGATATAAGTGCGACGGCCGCTTCTTTGACATAGAAGTTGTTGCCGGTGCAGGATGGGGACATGAATATGCCAACGACGGTCCCAACGAAGACGGCGAAAAGGACTTCAACTATTTCGCTACACGCGCCGGTCTTAACTTTAATTTCAATGTAAGCCGCTATGTGACATTAGCTCTCAAGCCTTACATCCTCTACAACATGACCGGTTCAAAATACAATCCTCTTGATGTAGAGCGCGCTTCTGCCGCTTACGATGCTCGTCAGGCAAACATCAATATTCTTGCCAGCGTAAGCTATCATTTTGGCGGTCGTGATTTCGAATGTGTAACTCCGCGCAATCAGGCCGAACTTGACGCTCTCAACGCCAGCATCAACGACCTTCGTGCCGCTATCGATGCCACCGCTGCCAAAGGTGCAGCTGCCACCGCTCGTGCTAACGCTCTTGCCGATGAGCTCGCAGCTTGCCAGGCAAGCAAGAAAAATGTGGCTCAGACCGTAAGCGAAGCTGCCGGAAATGTACGCTATGTAATGTACGGCTTCAGCTCATCCAGAATTCCTGCAAGCCAGCTCCCGGTTGTAGAAATGACCGCACAGAGCCTTAAGGAAAATCCCAAAGCACGCTGCATAATTGATGGTTACGCTTCACCCGAAGGCAACCTCAAATTCAATGAGCGTCTCGCCGCTGCCCGTGCCGAATCTGTCAAGAAGATGCTTGTCAACAAATATGGTATCTCCGCTGACCGCATCACCGCTCAGGGCAAAGGACTTTCTGAAATGTTTGAAAAACGTGCTTGGAACCGTGTTGCCATCTGCACAGTTGAAGATTAAGAATTTTCACATTCCGAATTAATTATAGCGCGGAAGTACCGGAAGGCACTTCCGCGTTCTTTTTGGGAACTCTTGACAATCCACGATTGTTATAGTTCTGTTCATCATATTATGCAAAGCTATGTTCAATTTACGTATTTCATTATTTTGCATTCTTTCTGCCTGTTTCATCAATTGCAGTGCGTCTTCCGGAGCCACAATCCCGGCAATTATTGACTCGCTTACCATGCACCAATGCGTTAATGCCGATATTAATTTCTCCGTAACCATGCCTCAACTCAATGATGATGTGGTCTATAATATCTCTATATCGCAAACTCCGGCCTCGGGCAACCCCGCATTACTACCCTACGACTACCTTATTTACTGGGAACTGACAGGACGGGAAAATCCCGTAAAGGGATTCAGTGCATATTTCAACGGCCACCATTACCGTTTTGCCAATGAACGGCTGCAGGAATATCACACCCAATGGGACTCAATTCCTTTCATGTCCATCAACGGCAGTGGCGGTGTGCAACGGCAGGCACAGTTTGCCAACCTGTTGCCCGCTGCCATAGGCAACGAATTGCGCCGCATGATGTCCGACAACCGATATACACTCACCATTCACACCGACACCGTAATCAGCGGCATCCCGCGCACAGTCGTAAACTCGGTAATGAATATTCATGGCTCCGTTGCCATGGAGGGCGAATATATCCTGTCAAGCGAAACCTTTATGCCCGTATGCATGATTCTTGAAAACAACCCCGGAGCATTGAGCGAACAGACCGTCACAGTCAAGTATTCTCAGGTTTCCACATCGGCGCAGTGCGATCCAATAACAGAACAGACCCTTATGGACAAATACCCCGAAGTATTTGAAAAATTCCGCGAAAGCAATTTCCGGATAGAGAATCTGCCCGGAACACGGTTACCCGGATTTGCATTGCCCACATCTACGGGTGAACGGTATTCGCGTCACTCTTCCGACAAATTCCGCACTCCCACTATCATAGCCCTGATGGATGCTACCACCGGTTTTTCTTCCGAGCTGGTAAAGGATGTTCGGTCAGCCATATCTTCCCTGCCCTACAGCGCAGATGTGATATGGGCTTTCGTAAACAACGATATTGACAGTATTGAAGCCATTGTACCGTCAATATTGCCGGGAGAGCATCTGCTCACATCTGCCCGTTCTCTCGTGCGCGACTGCGGGGCTGCATCTCTTCCGGTATTGATTTTTGTAAACACCGATGGTTCTGTCGCCGATGTGCTTTTGGGCTACAACAATGATGTGTCTGAAATTGTTATACAGAAAATGGCTCTTATACAGCCCTGACAAAATAATAATACTTACACAAAACATAATTTATGGAAACTATTTATTTCAACGGCACGCCTTGCCACACATACGGCACAGTTCCGGCTGCAGGAAGTGATGCTCCTTGTTTTCATCTCACAGGCATGAATTTAGGCCGCGTGCAGTGCTCCGATTTCAAAGACAAACGAGTCGTGTTAAACATTTTCCCAAGCCTTGACACCGAAGTTTGCGCACGCAGCGTGCGTAAATTCAATGATGAAGCGGCCTCACTTTCCGACACTGTAGTAATATGCGTGTCCATGGACCTTCCCTTTGCCATGCAGCGTTTTTGCACTGCGAACGGCATTGAGAATGTAATCACAGCATCGGCATTCCGCTCACCTTTATTCGGTCAGAAATTTGGGGTTCAGCTGGTAGATGGTCCCCTTGCAGGATTGTTGGCACGCGCTGTCATCATTATTGATCGCGACCGCAAGATTGCTTATCGCGAACTTGTGCAGGAAATCACCAACGAGCCAGACTACAAAGCCGCACTGTCCGTCCTCAAGTAACTTCACTCTTATTCATAAAAAAAGGCGTGTACCCGGAATTTCCGGATGCACGCCTTTGTGCTGTTGGCAGTAAAATAGCAAGTACGCTATTCCTCCTTGCTGCGATTCTTGGCTTTGTTTTTGTTTTTTGTGGCCGAGGAGTCCATATCTTTCTCCTCTTTCAAATCTATTTCCTGACGGTTTTTGTCCACAACCTTATATTGCAGATAAGCAAGCGACTGATCAGGAAGTATCTTAAATTTGCCTCCGAGTTCCAATCGCCATTTGCGATAGGTTGATATAAGCCCTTTCTTAATATAAGCGTCAACAAAAGGATGCACATACATTATGAAATCACTCTGCTTGAGATCATTCACAAGATAATCAAGTTTTTCTTTGAGCGTATCGGTAAACAGCAGCGATGGCTGCACCACACCTTTGCCGAAACATGACGGGCATGCCTCGGATGTGGTGATGTCCATAACCGGACGCACCCTTTGGCGGGTAATCTGCATAAGCCCGAACTTACTGAGCGGCAAAATATTGTGGCGCGCACGGTCATTAGCCATTACCTCGCGCATATGCTCATAAAGTTTTTGCCTGTGCTCCGCCTTGCTCATGTCAATGAAGTCAATCACTATTATACCGCCCATGTCACGCAAACGCAGCTGGCGTGCTATCTCATCAGCGGCACGCATATTCACCTCCAAGGCATTGCTTTCCTGATCGCTGGCAGCTTTGGAGCGGTTACCCGAGTTCACATCCACAACATGTAGGGCCTCGGTATGCTCGATAATAAGGTAGGCACCGTTTTTAAACGACACCGTTTTGCCAAACGATGACTTGATTTGACGGGTGATGTTGAAGTGATCAAAAATTGGCTCAGGCTTGGTATAAAGTTTTACTATATCCTTGCGCTCCGGAGCTATAAGATTCACATATTTTTGAATCTGCTCAAATGTTTCAGCATCATTCACATATATGCTCTCGAAATTAGGGCTGAAAATATCTCGGAGCACACCTTCAATGCGACTTTTTTCTTCAAACACCAATGCCGGAGGTGTGGCTTTCTGCGCCTTTGCAAGAGCATCGTCCCAATATTTCAGCAGAGTTTTCATTTCATGATTAAGCTCTGCCACTCGTTTGCCTTCGGCTGAAGTGCGGATTATCACGCCAAAATTCTGCGGGCGGATACTCTCTATCAACTGACGGAGACGGAGTTTTTCTTCGGTGGTTTTGATTTTCTGAGATATTGACACCTTGTCGCAAAAAGGTATAAGCACCATATAACGGCCGGTGAGAGTGATTTCCGTACTGAGCCTCGGACCCTTGGACGATATGGGTTCCTTTACTATCTGCACCAGTAGCTGCTGACCTACCTCAAGGGTGTCAGATACCGTGCCATGCTTGTCAATATCAGGCAGGAGCTTCATTTTTTGAAGCTGGGGCACGCGCTTCTTGTCCTCAAACAAGTTTTTGAGAAGCGCGGAATAAGAGGAGAATTGAGAGCCAAGATCTAAGTAATGAAGAAAAGCGTCCTTTTCATAGCCCACGTTTACAAACGCGGCATTGAGGCCCGGCATCAGTTTTTTCACCTTAGCCAGATAGATGTCGCCGACAGCATACGCCACATTGCGCGCCTCCTTCTGGAGCGACACAAGGCGCGAGTCCTCAAGAAGTGCTATTGACACCTCATTGGGCTGAACGTCAACAATTAGTTCGCTTTGCATTTGCTTAGAATAAATGTTTATTATTTACATGGAGCCTGCTGAATCCAACAAGCTCATAGAACACAAAGAACAAACTTTCACGGGACACTCGTGGGGTTCACGTAAGCTCCTGCGCTGAAGTTTGCTCTTCGTATATCACGTCTGACTTTTCCGGTCAGACTACGTCGGGAAGATATCAGCCCCAACAAGGCTTATTTCTTCTTATGACGATTCTTTCTCAGACGCTTTTTACGCTTGTGAGTAGCCATCTTGTGGCCTTTACGTTTTTTTCCGCTGGGCATTTTGTTGGTTATTTAATTGGTTGGTAATATGTGCTTTTTGTCTCTGTCGAGATTACTTAACCTCGTCCATGAACACTTTTGCAGGCTTGAATGCGGGTATTTTGTGTTCGGGGATGATTATGGTAGTGTTCTTGGAAATGTTGCGGGCTGTCTTTTCAGAACGGGTTTTAACAATGAAAGAACCGAAACCACGGAAATATACGTTTTCACCGTGTGCCAAAGAATCCTTGACAACTTCCATGAACTTTTCAACAGTAGCAAGAACAGCAGCTTTTTCAATGCCGGTGGTCTTGGAAATCTCGTTTACGACGTCAGCTTTAGTCATTTTATTAAGCTTTTAATATTATGATTAGATGTTTAATTACACAAACTTAACTCGCATGAAACACGCCTGCGAATTTTGCAAGTGCAAATATCGTACTTTTTTTGCAATTAGCGGCTACCTTACATCAAAAATTTCGCAATAAATCTCACTTTAGCACTATTTTAACGCAATCATGGCGTTATCATGGCTGCAATTTCAAGCAAATCTTTCCTAACCGTGCATCCTTGGGCCGGAAGCACTCCCCCACACATAGCCCTTGCCGGAAGATAGTGCACCGCATGCCACCCCGCATTAAGAGCACCCGCAATATCCGTGTCGGGATTATCGCCTATGAGGAGATGCAGGGACGGATTATTTTCACCGGCGCAGTCCATTGCATGCCGGAATATGCGCTCATCGGGCTTGTTCACGCCTATATCATCGCTGAGCACCGTCACATCTATCCAAGGGGTCACACCGGCGCTATCCATCTTGCGGTACTGCACTTCCTTAAATCCGTTGCTGATTATCCCTATCTTGGCTCCGCATCGGCGCAAATGTTGCAGCAGCTCCATGGCTCCGGGCATAAGATTCTTTTCTTGGGCCAGATAATCCAGATACAAACCATCAAATTTTCGGGACATCTGCTCTGCTTCAGCTCGCGCCACACCAGCATCAGTAAGAGGCAACGCAAAACGCTCCATACGGAGATATTCACGCGACACCTCTCCTATATTGTATCTTGCCCATAGAGCATGATTGTGCGATTCATAAGCCTCCGCCCACAGTTCCGGTGCCGACCACCAGCGGTTGAGATGTTCAGTGTCATACAGGCGCACGAGTGCCGATCTGGCATTGGTCGTAAAATCAATAATCGTATCATCCAAATCCACCCACACCACCGATATGGGATATTTATTATTGAAAATCATAAAATTTCCACCATTTGTTAATTGAAGTTGCAGGTTCGGGCAACGCATCACCCTCATGATTCCTCAACCAGTTGACAATCCTCAGAGTAACTGGAAGTATCAGGATTTCATATAATGTTTTTAGCACCGCTTGGATTACTATAAGAGCACCTATCTCACCCCACTCAAGGACTCCGGCAAACGCTATCGGGAAAAACACTGCCGAATCCACGCTCTCGCCCCATAGCGTACTGACCACAGCACGGAGAGAGAAACTTCCGCCGCCTCCTGCCGTGCGTTTCATTCGGCTCATGACATACGCATTGACCATTGATCCGCACAAGAATGCCGTGAAACTGGCAACGAAAATACGCGGTGCTGCCCCAAACACCAGAGCCATCGCATCCTGTCCCTTCCATTCAGGCGAGCCCGGAAGCCACACAGCTATCTGCAACAGAAGCGATGCAAGCAGATTCATGGCAAATCCGAGCCATATCACAAGGCGCGCCCGCGCAAAACCATATATCTCCACTATACAGTCATTGAGTATGTAAGAAATCGGGAATACCATAAATCCGGCGGTAATAGTCACAAAACCGAGACTTACAGTCTTAATTTCCATAAGGTTGGATACTATCAGGCACACACAGAACAGCACTGTGAGCAGCAAAAAAGTGAGCGAGAATTTCGCTCTGTTGTCACGTTTTATATTATTCATGTTTCTTGTTTTTAACGAGGTAGCAAGCACTCGGTTGTTTTCAAGTTAAAACGCGCCGGTAAACCTCCACGGTTTGCCGGGCAATATTGTCCCAATCGTAATTTGACAAATCATATTTTCTTGGAGTGGCTCCTGCCTTAAGCTTACGCCCAAGAAGCGAGGCCAGAGCCTCAACATTTCCCACAGGGTAATAGTCATCGGGCGACAGCACCGGCAATCTGTTGGCGGGTATGTCGCTCACAGCCACATCGCGCGCATAGCTCATGGCTTCCAAAAGCACTATCGGCAGCCCCTCATGATAGCTTGGCAAACAGAACAATGACGCATTGTTCATAAGCTGGCGCATCTTTTCACCACGGATAAAACCTGTGAGCACCACCCCATACTCCGCAGCGAGCTGCTTCAACGACCGGGAATAACCGTCCTCATGATCCGCATCGCCGGCTATGGCAAGCTTATACCCCTCTGGGGCAAGCGACGCAAATGCGCGTATGAGGTCATGAAAGCCCTTCTCTTCCACAAATCGTCCCACAGCCACCACATAGCGGTTGGGCTTCAACCCGAGACGCTCAATATAATCAGTATCCGTGCTGAGATTCGGAATCTCTACGCCATTGTATATAAGCTCTGTGTCCTTACGCCCGTATTTGGTACTGAGAATATCCGCAATCACCTGCGATATCACTATCACCTTGTTACTTCCCTTTGCGCTCAGCCTCTCGCCGGTTTTAAGCACGAATTTTGCCAGCCGTCCCCATTTTTGACGGTCATAATCGGGTCCGTGATTGGTTGACACCACTTTCATGCCGAGCAGACGGGCAAATGGCACCAACAGACCGGGACCTATGGCATGCACATGCAGCACATCGGGGTTGAGGCTTCGGGCTTTCAGCATTGCCAAGGTGGTGTGTACAATCGCCTCTATACTTTTCTTTCGCGGAGCATATACATCTACGAGATGAACGCCCTTAAACTCTTTCATCCCCTTTGACGCACCCACATATGGCGTGCGTCGGACAATGGTGACATCATGACCCATGGCTGCAATGCGCGGATACAACTGCTGGCAGTGTGTTTCCACTCCGCCCTGTATCTCGGGAATACCCCGGGTACCGATCACCACTATCTTCATGGCTCTGAAAAAATTTATTTGTTATTATCAGGATTCAGATTGCCCTGACAGGGATCCTGACCCACATCACACCATTTTTTGTCAAGACATGCCGGCTTGCCAAGAAGCGAGCGCATCTTGTTTTTCAAAGCCCATACAGCCGGATATTTGACATATTTATGCATTACAGGCGACGCCGTGCCCACCATCCAGCAGTTTTTAGGACACTTGCGCACCATTTCCCGCACATGCTGAGCCTGTTCACTGTTCCATATTGTCATGAAATCAGCCTCATGAATATTGCCCATGGACTCTTTCCAAAACTTCTCCTCCATACCGTTGCAAGGATAAACCTCACCCCACGGATCTATAAAGAAGTTGGCGGTACCGGCCTCGCACGGCAGCATGCGTCTATTGCCCTCAATATAGTTTATCAGTCCCATATTGAAATAGGCTCGGAACCATGATTTGGGATGTGTTTCCGAAAGTTGCCACTTGATAAGTGTCTCAAAATCCGAGCATACCTTATCACGGTTGGTAATCACATTGTCATCCTTGTGGAAATAATAGGAATTATGGAATGCGGCAGTAGCGAACTCCATACCCAATTTGCGGCTCAACTGATACAGTTCAAGCATATCAGAGGAGTTATTGTTTGACACCGTGCATCCGAAACCTATATCCTTAAGTCCCATTTCCTGAAGCTTGAGCAGGGTACGATACCCTTTCTCAAATCCTCCCTCGCGACCGCGAAGCTCATCGTTCTTATCTTTGAGACCCTCGATAGAGATACGAATTCCGATTTGGGGAAAGCGTTTGGCCAACTCTATGACCCTGTCATCAAACCATCCGGAAGTGGATATGACAATTCTTGAAGTATGTTTATAGCATTCCTCAACTATATCAGCCAGATCTTCACGGATAAAAGGTTCGCCCCCGGTAAGATTGATAAATTTGAGTTGGGGCAATGATTTAAGGTCTTCAGCCTTGATTTCCTCCTTTTTATCGGTGGGATTTTTCCAGATGTTGCACATCTTGCAGCGCATTGGACATCTGTAGGTTAATATAATGGATGCATCAGTAGGCAGTTGTGGTTTCATATCAAATGTTGGTAACATCACATGTATAACGGTTGTGCAACATAATATATTGCACACCCCGTTAACATTTATTTCGGTTTGTTACTGATTCATTTTATAATGCACACTCTCACCTTGTCTGCAGGCATACCCTTAAGCACGGTTTTGAGCAATGCGGCATTGACCTTTCCGGAGCCTACGCACACCAGCAACTGGCAATCGGTAGTGTCAACCATGTGTGCCAGCTCGGGAAGGCGGTCAGGATTAGGCACAGACATAATGACATAGTCACTCAATGCCAATGCTGCATCGCGCTCCGTGATCCATTGTGAGCCAAACAGTGCATCATTGTCCGATTCCGATGGCAGCATTGCAACCTTTTTATCTATGGCAGTGAGAGATTCCGAAAGCGAGGCTTTAACCATTTGGCCATTGCAGTCATACCCGGCCATATATATCATTTTCAGTTTAGGATGCTCGGTGATAAGTGCACGCAGACTGTTTGTTTGCACCTTGGTGCCGTCAAATATCACGCTCTGACTCTCAATGCCAAGTTTGGCAAGGTCCATAAGATCGGTTATCTTTTTATGTCTGAGCATAAATAATACTGCCAGACATGTCGGGCAAACCAAACCAAGCATAAGTAATACAATCACAATGATATATTTCTTGGTATTGTTTGGCTTCAAGTCGCAATATGCTTCCTCAAACACAAATCCCAAAGAAGTGGTGCTGTAAAGCTGAAGCATTGATTGCTCGCGGCTCTGACGAAGAAAAGAATACAGAGCATTTTTCAATGTCTTATCACGAGCCAACGATTCATATTCTATTTTTTTCTGAGGCACCCCGACCAGTTGTGATGTGGCAGAAGCCGTAACATTACCAAGCGCCTGTAGCTCGTTCTTTGCCTTGTCTATACTTTTTTTCGAGGACTCTATCATAACTTTTCGCAACATACTGATGCGATCGTTCAATCGTTGGAGTGCGGCATTGTTCTCTGTTGCAGATTTCAGAAGATCACGTTTATAGAATATTGCTTCATTGTAAGTCTTGACATTCTCATCTGTTATTCCGTCCACAACCGGCACAAATTCCTCGCCCTTGGTATCGGCATCAATGGCATCAAGCACTTTTTCATAATACTTTATTGTTTGACGTGCCTGTATATCATCCATCTTGTTGCTCATTGCAGTCCCGGCAAGAATCGTAGCGGTTTCCTGATTGGCAAACAAGCCTTCACCGGACAGGAATTTCACCTCTTTTTTCTCTACATCGCCCAATTCCACCATAAGTTTGGCAATAGCCTCATCATAATAAGCCACTTCTTCAGCTGCGCGAGAATGTGTTCGGTCCAGTCGCTTGGCATTATATTCACCCATGATGGCATTGACTACATCCATACCCATCTGGCGATTTGGCGCATCATATTCCACCAATATCGCATCGCCGAGTTTGGACGCAACATCTATAAACCACACCTTCATCAGCTGCTTGCATGCAGCCTCATAACTGCACACCGACACTTTCACTGTTGTGTAAGGCGTTTTGTCATACTCAGGGGTCTTAAACACTTGCAGATTGCCGAATTTTGTTTTTACAGTAGCCGGCAATGTCACGTTCTCAGCTTCACCCACAGTTCTGCCAAGCAGTCCTTTGGTCACTTTTATATCTGCATTACCATTGTCAAGAATATCAACCACCACTTTCAGTGCCACCGACAGCGTGTCAAAATAGCCCGGGGCTGCCTCAACTGATATAGGCGAATTGCCCCACAGCACTTCTTTTTCTCCATCAATACGCGCTGTATAGGTGCGGTTAAGCTCAAGATTCTTCACAACTTTCATCGCCACATCATGGCTGTTCATTATGAGCATTTCGTTGTCCACTGCCGCGCCGCCGAAACCGCCTATTGAGAATGTCTTCATCATCTGACCCATATCACCGGCACCGGCACTCATATCAGAATCTTCTACAAGCAACATGCCGGAAGCTTTATATTGCGGAAGAGCCACTAACCAGTATGCCACGGCCAGAGTTATGAATCCGGCCATAGAAATCACGTAAACCCATCGTAGTTGCCTGATGGCACGCCACAAACGACGCAAATCCAGTATGTTATCTGTCTTACTCATATTTAGATATATCTTTTTGTTTTCAATTGCAACATCCCTTTAGATTGGTCTTTTTTCACATTTTTTCCTATGGCACACACATACCCCAAAAGCATCATTGATGCTACGCCTGGGCCTTGAGCCAATGTATTGCCGCCAATCGACTCAATCAAGAGAAATATAATTATAGATGTCCCTACGACATATTCATATCTATATTTATTGGGATTATTCCTTATCAAAGCCCTAAGAAAAGAATATGCGTAAACCCATAGGTATATAAACAAAACCAGCCCGACTATTCCGAATTGCGCAAGCACGGGGTAATATGCATCACATATAAAGTCCGGCATAGCCTCACTCAAGCCATATACTTTATCTATCCCATATTCATGATACACACCCGAATACGGGCTAATTGAAGCATTTGTGGCGAACGATGCCAAACCGGACCCAAATGGTATATATTCAACCATGATTAGTCCGCCCGTGAGATATAATACAGGACGAGCAAATGATTCCACCACATCAGGATCAAATCTCGTGGCATCTACATTGCCGGAAATAAAATAATAATCAAATTTCTGCCAGGAAACTGCAAGCACAAGTAAAAGCACCATCGCAATAACGGTCATATGCCCGACAGTAAGAGTCTTAAGAAATCCGGGTTTATAAACAAGTAGGAAATACAACGCAACAACTGTTTCTCCGAAATATTTTGAACGGCCACATATAAGGCCGCATGCAAACATTATAACAACAACAGCCATATCTTTTCTTGACAGATTACCTTCGCCATCTGTCATTACCAGCACATAAACCATAGCGCTGATAAAAATAGTAGTTCCGCCAATGTAAGGATGTTGCATCACCAGGCTTATCACCTCATTCCCAGCGAGCATCACTACTGTAGCAACAACCACATTAGCAATAGCGACCCATTTCAATATAAATTTTTCAGATGAAGTAAAACGTGGAGCCGCAGCAAATATCACTGCAAACGAAACAAACGATTTCATCTCTATTACAGCATCTGACAATATTGCTCCGAACGAATTAAACCGGACAAATGTGAGCGAATATATCGCATAAAAGACCATTGCGCCGATTATAATCCACATCAATCTATATTCCCTCCATTTATTGTTGACCACACAATCTATGATTCCCAACATTAGAAGAAACAGATAGCACAACTCATCCGAATAAACTACATAAGATTTGTTCGGAATCAAACAGATGAATCCGAAAATAAATATCCATACAATTATTCGGTCTATCTTAACCACAAGTTGTTATCGGGTAAGTGCTATGACCAAAGATGCTATTACAGACGCAGAACTTACAACCGTGGATATTACCGAAAGTTTATATCCGTTGTGTTGATTATACTTGGAGTTATCCTGCTTCACATTATTTGATGAAACCACCACAACATCTTCATTTTTAAGCCAATAATATGGGTCTTCCATTACTTTTGCATCATGAAGATTAAGTTTGCGATATTCTATGGTATTATCATCTTTGCGGCGCATAATAAGTATATTGTCGCGCAGAGCATAGTCGCTCAACCCGCCACAAGCGGCTATTGCATCTAAAACGCCATAATGGTCTTGGGAAGAATAAATTACCTGAGGTGCAGCCACTTCTCCGACCACTATTATCCTATACCCTTGTATTGACACAGTCACTCTGGGATCTTTAACATACTCGCCTATACGCTTTGTGAGATAATCTTTAAGTTCCATCTGTGTCATTCCGGCCACATGAATTATGCCAAGACGAGGAAAGTCAATATTACCCTCTCTATCCACCTCATAAGGCTTCATAGTAGGAGTACCGGTAACTGCTGCTGATCCGGGAGTTGCAGGATTTGAATATGGCGGATTAAATTCAGCTGATGCACTTTGAACCTCACTTTGTACCGTAATAATCAGAGTCATTTCAGGCTCTATCTTGACTACAGTATTTGGCACCGTGATGGTTCCGCTGTCACCCGGCAGATTCTCAAAAAGATTCAGGTCATGCTTGACTGAACTACACGACATGAATACTATTGAAATAAAAGAAATTATTAAGTATTTAGCGAATTTCATGATGATATCCAATTGGTTTACGGCACAAAGATACAATAATTTTGCTATTTGGTGCTTAACACTTCATCATAAATATGTTTTCTCTGATCAATTGAATGTTGAAGTGAAAACTTATTTACAATATTAAGACATGAGGACTTCATTTCATCTCTCACAGCCTTATCTGAAAGGAACAATATGGCTTCTGCAAACTCACGTGCATCATAGGGGTTTTTAACCGTAACACCGGTTTCACCATTCTTCACATATTCTTTTATTCCCTGTACTGCGGTGCCTATCACCGGAACACCGGCACACAACTGCTGAATACCGGCCATACCAAGTCCCTCTCTTAATGAAGGTATTACTCCGATATCAGCCACATGACATAATTCATTAACATCCTTGCGAAATCCCAACAACCGCACATTGACTCCATTCTCTTTAGCAAATGACATTATGCCCTCAGAAATAGATGAGCCTCCATGTTCTCGGCCACATATTACATACACATATCTGTCTTTATTTTCAAGCAAAGCCAATGCCTCTGCCACAATCCTATGATTTTTTCTTACAGATATTTCGCCCACAGCGAGTATTAGAATCTTGTCTGTAGGCACACCAATTTCTTTCCTCTTTTTATCTCCATTCACAACCACATCTCGATACTTGGCTATATCGCACCCTACACCATCAATTTGAAACACATTTGGGCAATGCAATTTTTCAGCCTCAGCCTTATCGTCTTTATTTATTGTAATAATTGCATCACACAGTCTGCTGCCAAAATCCTCTATCAATCTGTATTTTGTACGTGTCTTGGCGTCAGACAGCGATGTCCAAGCCAATCCATGCGACACATAAATAATCTTGCATCCCTTTTTGCGCAACCCCAACGATGCCAATCTTAGCAAGAAACCCACAATCGGTGTATGGCAAATAATCAGATTATACTTTTGATCTTTTAATAGCCTTCTATACTTCCGGTAGCCATTAAAATTTTCACGAGTAAAAGGGGACTTGGAATCACAGCGAACTTCAATAAATCGCGCACCACGGCGTTCTAACTCTTTTAGGGTATGAGACTCGCCAAATCTATTGTCAGCCACAACATCAACCTCATATCCCATGGATCGTAGAATATCTATATCATCCATCAGAAACCACATAAAACCCGACAGATTGACTGCGATAAGAGCTTTTTTGTCAGACTGCATCTATAAGCTATTTTATTATATCACTAATTGATAAACTCTTTTTAGGGCTCTTTATTATGCGCCATAGGGTTAACGCCTGATAAAAAATGCCATTATAACGCATTTAATACGGCCTCCGGATTCTTGTCCTCTTAATCCGATGTTAATATTTTTTCAAGTACATCCCTGCTCCTTTTCCTCTCGGCATCAAGCAATTCATTGACCCTATCATAATCCACCCTCTCTTCGGCTACAGCAATATCATCCAATGTATTTACAATCCTGTTTGACAAGCCAAACATTTCCAGCAGATTCTTATTGCGTATTGAAGTATCACCTGCCGGAAGTACCTCTACAAACTGTGTATTAAATACTATAGCAAAACAGGTGCCATGAAAGGAGTCGGTGATTAGTATCTCTGCATCCTTTATGAGTTCAAGAAATTCTGTGGCATCAGGACACAGCACAAATTCCCCACCTCGTGTAATTTGGTGAAGAAACGGATTGACTCTTATCAGCTTTATATTCCTTTGGGTTGCAACATTCTTGGCATAATCACTCAACAGCGTATTATTGCCAAGCTGATATACCAAAGCGTATGGCTCTTTAACTTTATGTTTATGCGTAGAAACCTGTATCAATTCTTCCCATTGTGCTCCTGACAATAACAGAGTTGGGTCCAAAACTCTTCCAAGACAATTTTGCAGTTGCCATGACTCAATCAGCTCAACGGCATTATTTTCTCTGACAGCAATCTTGTGATATGTTGACAGTAACTGCCTGTACGCCTTTTGTGTGGCATCATCAAATTTAGTGCGCCCAAAGCTGGCGGAATATGCTGCTTTTACCCCTCTATCCACAAACGACAAGAAATAAGCCGGATCATAAATCCCGTTTACCATCGGCCCCCACACCTGATCGCTGCCGGTCAGATATATGTCGGCCACAAGTTTCTTCAAATCATCATGTGTTCGGCACAGTGAGGTCATGTCAAGATAACGGGAGCGCATTTTGTCAAAACGTATTTCTGCATACCGCTCAATCGGATAGCGGATAATCTGATATGCCAATTGCTTCAAAGCGTTGGCATACTTGCGTTTCGCTTCCGTTTTTACCTTTTCAAAACTCCTTTCATCAGGACGCTGATAATTGATTATCTGCGCTCTGACACCCATTCCCGACAGCACCTTCAATGTCGCCAAACTTTGAAGCAGCGATCCATAGTTGCTTGGCGCATGGCGGGTGATAACCTTGACTTGTTTTTTATCACTGAAATCCGGAACTGGACTTAATATCTTGTCTCTGCTTTTGGGCTCTATCTTATTAAGCAGGCGATAAAACAGAAGTGGCATTCTGGGCAATCGCTCTACAATCCCCGTCAACATTTCCCTTTGATATTTTTCGGTCTTGACCGCCGTCTTGATTTTTTCATCACACTGCTCGCCCTTGAATGCAGGCACACATATGCGTTTTCTCCACACGTCATCCAAGCCCAAAGCCGGCAGAACATCCGAATATGATTGCTCATCAGATACCAATCCGTCAATTTGAGCTATAAGCTCAAGGCCATTGCGAGTATGCACCGTAACGAGCGAATCGCCAAGGTTGTTGGGTTTATGGATTGACCATGGGTCCATAACCGATATGTCCGCACCGACTTCCATGCCAAACGGGTCACCGCAAATATTGCATCCCGGCACCGTCCACAATCTGCGTCCGAACGGAAGAGCAGCTACACGTTCCCATAATAACCCCTTCCCGTTTATGCGCACAACCCCCGGCCATCCGTTCCCTCGGTAAGCAAATTTAAAATTTCTGTCCGATGGTATTTCGGCACCCTGCATTTTGGCGATAAACCGTGTGGAATCAAGTGTTTTTTGCTGTTTGCAGAAAATACACACTTTTATAAGTTTCTCATATTTCCCGACAAGAGCACGCTCCATTGCATACAATTGGCATGAAGTACCCACAATCATAAGTGTCTTCACCTTATGAACATCCTTAATTTCTGTACATGCCATCACCGAATGATATATCGAGTTCGGCATATCACCAAAATCAGGAACATTATCCGGAGTGTAAAACATTCCTTTTGCAAAAGGATAGGCCTCGGTTTTGCAGAGAGAATATACGCCATCAACCAAATGTTGCTTAAGGCCATTAATTACAATGGTTTTTACAGCCCCTCCGCTTGAACAGTTTCGTCGGATAATGTCATTATTGTTGTGCGACAAGAAAAAACACTTGTTCGTGAGTGATGATACATAATCATCCGCTTCCGTTGTTATATGCCGGTTGCTCGGGCATACTGCGACACATCGCTTGCACCTTATGCAGCGTTCATGGTCCACTTCTATCTTTTTCAACCCATTCGGCAGCTCTACAAACGATATCGCTTCCTTAGGACACACAGCGCCGCAAGCTCCGCACTGCTGGCAAAACTCATATTTATATATGATTTTATTGTCCTTTAATGTAAGCATAAATACGACCTGTTTTGTGCAAAGATAGCCATTTTTACCTGAATTTTATAGTTACACATATAATATTTTTAACAGACTTCATGTTATATAGATAGATATGGCAGAATCCTTAGCAAAAAAAGCCGTCACAGGTACCATCTGGTCAGCAATTGACAAATTTGGAGTCATGGCTCTCCAATTCATTATCTATGTTGTACTCGCCAGAGTGTTGTCTCCGGCAGACTTTGGTGCACTTAACATGATAATGATTTTCATTTTTGTTTCTATGGCTTGTGTTGACGGTGGATTCAGTTCTGCCTTGGTTCAGAAAAAACATTCCACACAAACTGATTACTCCACTATCTTCTTTTGGGGAATGGGAATAGGTCTCATTTTCTACCTTATTATTTTTGCCGCTTCCGGCCCGATTGCTTCTTTCTATAATATGCCGATTTTGAAACCCGTATTACAGGTAATCGGGATAACACTGATATTCAGCGGAATGGCAAGCACTCAAACCGCCCGGCTACAAAAGCACCTCCAGTTTCGTGAACTTGCTTTAGTCAATGTAGGCACATACATATTGGCAGGAACAGTAGCCATTATCATGGCATTCAATGGTTTTGGAGTCTGGTCACTCGTTGTTATGACCATGGCTCAAACCATCGGCAAAGTGCTGATCCTGTATTTGGTTACAAGATGGCTGCCGAGCCTCATTTTCTCCGTCAAGTCATTCAAACGCCTGTTCTCATTCAGCGGATTCCTTTTTCTTAACACTGTAATGGAAACAATCAGCAATAATATTCAGGGAATAGTCATAGGCAAAAAATTCAATGCCACTCAGTTAGGATATTACTCACAGGCATCACGGCTTGAATACATAACAGGGACTTCCATACCTCAGATTATTGCAGTCGTCATGTACCCCATTTTTTCACAATTTCAGGACGACAAGCCAAAGCTTCGCAGCATTATCACTCTTGACCACAGAGTAGTGTCCTTCATAATCTATCCTCTCCTGACTGTTTTAATGATTTTTGCCCCGAATGTAATATCACTGATATATGGAGACAAATGGTTACCGGCTGTGCCATATTACAGAATCCTCATGTGCGGAGCTTTCTTTATCTGTCTAAAAAATATAAACTCCTATGCAGTAGCCGCTTGCGGCAAATCAAAATCCCTGTTTTATGCCAGCATCTATCAATGGAGCGTGCTCGCTGTGCTGCTTCTGGTTGGAAGCATGTATGGCATGATTGGAATTGTATGGGCATTCTCTATCAACATGTTTAACGTGTTCCTATCCTACGCTACATTATCAAAAATACATACAGGACAGCCATACTCTGCATTGATAAAGGCACTCGCACCTTCCATGGCCCTTTGCATTTTAACTGGCACGCTGACTGTCATTCTCAATGTTTACACCTCTATTTGGTGGCCTATCAATATACTGTTTTTCGCTATCTTATATATTGTTCTTGCAAAGATTTTTCGGGTAAGGGCTCTGAATGAGTCCGTCCAGCTTATAAACAAAGTCATGGTCAAGCAGAAATAATGTTGATAACATTCAATAGTGCGGCCGGGCAACTTGCACGTTAATTTCGTAACTTTGCAGCACTATGATTGACCCGATTTATTACTCCTGGAATTTATCTCCCGTAACATGGACTCTCACCGGTATTTCGGTGGCATCAGTCCTGTTGCTGATTTTTATATGGGCGTGGCGCGCCCGGCGAATATGGCGCCGCGCAGCTGCCGACAATTCGGCTCCTATGCCCGCTGACGAAGCTTTCCCTGCCGTGAGTGTGGTCGTGCTTGCCAGAGGCGACAGCCGCAACCTCGCAACTCTGCTCCCCGACATCCTGCATCAGGATTATCCGGCCTCTTTTGAAGTCATAGTGGTCAACAACGAAGAATCAGCCTCCACGGCCGATGTGGTGGGTTCGCTACAGCTTTCCCATTCCAATCTCTACATGACCTACGTGCCCGAGCATGCCCGCAGCCTGTCGCGCCGCAAACTAAGCATCACTCTCGGCATCAAGGCTGCACGACATCCGTTTGTAGCGCTCACAGAAGGGTCGGCCCACATACAGTCCCCACTTTGGCTCAAAAGTATGATGCGCCATACCGTAATGGGCAAGGAACTTGTGATAGGGTTTGCCACCGATGTGGACCAGCCCGATCCGGAGCAGCCGAAACAAATGCGCGGGGCAAGGCTCAGAAATTTTGACCGGCTGTGGAATGCCGTACGCTGGCTCCCGCGAGCCATATCGCACCGCCCCTATCGCGGCACCGGTGCAAACCTCGTTTACAGCCGTGAGCTTTTCTTCAATCACAAGGGTTTCTCATCCACGCTCAACATGGTATATGGCGATGATGACCTGTTCGTGCGCGAGATAGCCACACGCTCCAATTGCGCCGTAGAGCTGAGCAATGATTCGCGTGTCATCATGCCTCGCACACTTCCCCGCTACATGCACGGCATCGAGCGCCAGATAAGGGCATTCACCCGGCATGATCTTCCGGCCGCTCCATGGCTGCTGATGGGGTTATGCTCCCTCCTATGGTGGCTATGGCTGTTCACCACCATAGGTGCCGCCGTAACCGGCCTGCCGAGCTATCTGCCGTTGGCCTCCGTAATAGTAGCTGCTGTGCCGTTATGGATATGTTCCTGCCGCCAATGGAGCCGCGCAGCCAAGGCACTGGGGTTGCGGCCCATGCTGCTCATGGTACCGCTTATGGCCCTGTGGCATCCTTTCTATAACATCCGCTACCGCATTGCGGCACGACGCAACCGTAAAAACAAGTTTACAAATCGGGCCTAAAACCTGAGGGTCACACTCACATTATCCACCTGTGCGCCTACCGGGGCATTGGGCTTGCTTACACGCACATACCCCCCGCTTATTCCGCCCCAGCGTTCAATAAGGGCAGCGCGGATACGGGCTGCCACATGCTCCAGCAGCTGCGACGGACACTGCATCTCTTTCCGCACTATATCTATTGCCTCGGCATAATTTATGGTGCCTTCCAGACTGTCATCCATTACTGCGCTCTGCGCCTGATACTCCAGCCGTAAATCCACCACAAACTCATTTCCCACCGTACGTTCCTGAGGCATAACGCCATGACGGGCATACACATGTATGCCCGTCACATCTATAATTATGTTATTATTCATCATTACTTGCGGTGGCTGCGGGTTTTCTCTTTTGAGCGTTTCTGCTTGCCTCCTTTGCTTAATGCTTGACGGGCGGAAACAGTTTTACCCATTTCATCCTCACCGGGACGGCGCCCGCGGTCATCCACGAGCACAAAATCAAGCTGTTTGCGCTCAAGACTCGTGCGCGCCACACGCACCTTCACATCATCGCCAAGACGGTAGCGCACATTGTTGCGTCGCCCTATGAGACAATAATTTTTCTCATCAAAATCGTAATAGTCATCGGCAAGGTCCCTTACCGGCACAAGCCCTTCACATAGATTTTCATTCAGTTCCACATAAAGGCCCCACTCGGTCACACCTGAAATCACGCCGTCAAATGTCTCGCCGAGGTGATCTGCCATATATTCCACCTGCTTATACTTGATTGATGCCCTCTCAGCATTTGAGGCAAGCTGCTCCATTTCACTGGAATGTTTGCATTGGTCCTCAAGCTTGGCCACGTTCACACTGCGGCCATCTGCCATATACCGGTCAAGCAGGCGGTGCACCATCATATCGGGGTAGCGGCGGATAGGTGAAGTGAAATGAGTATAAAAATCAAATCCGAGTCCGTAGTGACCTATATTCTGGGTTGTGTATATGGCCTTGGCCATGGAGCGTATGGCAAGAGTTGACAGGAAATTTTCTTCACCTTTGCCCTTGACTTCAGCCAGCATGCGGTTGATTGAGCGGTTTACCTCACGGGCCGAGCCGCTTTCTTTGACCTTGTAGCCGAATGCGCGCGCTATCTTGCTCAGATCGGTCAGTTTTCCGGGATCGGGCATGTCATGCACACGATACACAAATGCTTTGGCCTTTTTGTGGCCCTGCGGCTTGCCGATGAACGCTGCCACAGTCTTATTGGCTAAAAGCATGAACTCCTCAATAAGCTTGTTGGCATCCTTTGATTCCTTGAAATAAGTGCGTATGGGATGACCCGTCTCATCAATCTCAAATCTCACTTCTGCACGGTCAAACTCCACAGACCCGTTTTCAAATCGTTCGCGGCGCAATATCTTTGCCATGGCATCAAGAGTAAGAACCTCCTTTGCATAGTCACCCTTGCCGGTCTCTATTATATTCTGCGCTTCATCATAAGTAAACCGGCGATTTGAGCGGGTCACCGTGCGCGCTATACGCGATGAATACACCTTTGCAGCGGCATCCATCTCAAAAATGCATGAAAACGTGAGTTTGTCCTCATCCGGACGCAGCGAGCATATTCCGTTGCTCAAATGCTCGGGAAGCATGGGAACCACCCTGTCCACCAAATACACCGAAGTGGCTCGCGAACGAGCCTCCTTGTCAAGAATTGTGTCGGGTTGCACATAATAAGTCACATCGGCTATATGCACTCCCACTTCGTAATGGCCGTTGGGAAGTTCCCTGAACGACAACGCATCATCAAAATCCTTGGCATCGGTGGGGTCTATAGTAAATGTAGTTACATCTCGCATATCCACACGGCTTGCCACCACATCATCCGTTATGCCTGCATCTATTTTGGCCGCAGCATCCTCCACAGCCTTGGGATAACGGTACGGAAGACCGAATTCTGCAAGAATGGCATGCATCTCGGTGGTATTCTCGCCAGTCTTGCCGAGAATATCTATAATATCCCCTATGGGATTTTTGGCATCGTCAGGCCATGATGTGATACGCACTATAGCTTTGTCGCCCGTAACACCGCCCTTCAAACGATTTTTTGGAATTAAAATATCAGTGGCAAGGAACTTGCTGTCGGTCTGAAGAAAAGCATATTGCTTTTCCACCTTTAGCGTACCGATAAATGTCTGCTCCTTAGGCTCTATAATCTCCATCACCTCTGCCTCGGGTTCTACTCCGCGACGGCGTGCAGCCACTATCACACGCACCTTGTCGCCGTTTAGGGCATGCATGGAATTGCGTTCGGCCACAAATATGCTTTCGCCGTCCTCATCGGTAATAACAGAGTTCTTGCCGTTGGAGCGGCGCACGAAAACACCTGTAGTCACATTGCTGCGGGCCGGAGCCTTGTATTTGCCCGGAGAGGTCTCAATCAAATCGCCGTCAAACGCCATCCCGGCCAGCAACATGGCCACTGAACGATGTGCGGCGGGAGTATCTGCGTCAATGGCATACGCCACCTGTTTGTAATTGAAAGTACCTGATGAGTGCTCGCTGATATATTTCATCACCGCCTGACGCATATCACTGGCGGTTAATTTCTTTGAATTTGACTTTTTAGGAGCCATAACTTGGGAATTCTATTTTGGTTATAATTTAAAAACACACAAACAGCACTGATTGTTAAACTTGGAGCGTGCCTCCCACCCTCCTTGCTGATCAAGGCTGTGGATGCAGGCACGCTCCCGTGATGCGTTGTATATGTGGAATCAGCAATAAGCTTATGCGTCGATATTGGCGTAATTGGCATTGGACTCGATAAAGTCGCGTCGCGGTTCCACATCCTCGCCCATGAGCATAGAGAATATGCGGTCGGCCTCTGCTGCATCGCTTATATGCACTTGCTTCAGCAATCGCTTTTCAGGCGACATGGTCGTGTCTCGAAGCTCTTCGGCACTCATCTCACCAAGACCCTTATAGCGCTGCACCTTGGTCTTATCACCATATTTGGCAATAAACTGCTGCACTTGTGCATCAGTCCAGCAATACTCCTCATTCTTGCCTCGCATACATTTGTACAACGGCGGCGTTGCAAGATAAAGATAACCGTTTTCAATGATGGGACGCATACGGCGGAAGAAGAATGTCATCAGCAGAGTGGCAATATGCGCTCCGTCCACATCGGCATCAGTCATGATGATAATCTTGTGATAAGCCAGTTTGCTGATATTCACTTCTTTCTGATCCTCCTCAGTGCCCACGGTTACGCGCATAGCCTTGAACAGATTGGTAATCTCCTGATTATCAAATATTCTGTGCTCCATAGCTTTCTCCACATTGAGGATTTTGCCTCGCAGCGGAAGTATAGCTTGGAAGGTACGGTCACGACCCTGCTTTGCTGTACCGCCTGCGGAGTCTCCCTCCACGAGAAATAGCTCACAATCCTCAGCATGACGGCTTGAGCAGTCTGCAAGTTTGCCGGGCAGTCCGCCGCCGCTCAACGGCGATTTGCGGAGCACCTTGTCACGTGCATTACGTGCTGCATGGCGCGCCTTCGCTGCCACTATAACCTTGCTTACAATAGCCTTCGCCTCACGGGGATGCTCTTCAAGATAATTTCCCAGTGCCTCACTCACTGCGGTCTGCACGGCTCCTATGGCCTCGTTGTTGCCGAGCTTGGTTTTGGTCTGGCCCTCAAACTGCGGCTCAAGAACTTTCACCGACACTACCGCCGTCAATCCTTCGCGGAAATCCGAAGCATCCACCGTCACCTTCTCCTTTTCAAACATTTTATTGTCGTCGCCGTACTTCTTTAGCGTAAGAGTAAGGCCGCGACGAAAACCGGTCAGGTGAGTGCCGCCTTCTATAGTATTGATATTGTTGACAAACGAATATACATTCTCGTTATACGTGTTGTTATATGTCAGAGCCACCTCCACAGGTATGCCGCCACGCTCCGTATTGAGATGTATCACATCGTCTATCAGAGACTCTTTGTTGCTGTCGATATACTCTACAAATTCTCTCAATCCGTTCTGACTGTAGAAAGTCTCGCTGCGGGGCTCGCCCTTTTCATTCACCTCACGCATATCTGTGAGACGGAGTGTGATTCCGGCATTCAGAAATGCGAGGTCACGCAAACGGTTGGCAAGAATGTTATAGTCGTAAACCGTAACAGTGAATATCGAACTGTCAGGAAGGAAAGTTATGCTCGTGCCAGTGGTGTCGCTCTCACCTATCACCTTCAGCTCCGATGTGGCCTTACCGCATGAATACTCCTGCATATACACCTTGCCGTCACGACGCACCTCCGCGCGAAGATATGTGCTGAGCGCATTCACGCACGACACACCCACACCATGCAAACCGCCACTCACCTTGTAGCTGCCTTTATCAAACTTACCTCCGGCATGAAGCACCGTCAGCACCACTTCAAGTGCACTTTTGTGCTCCTTTTCATGCATGTCCACAGGTATGCCGCGACCGTCGTCAACCACCGTTACCGAGTTATCTGCATTTATGGTAACCTCTATATCTTTGGCAAAGCCGGCAAGCGCCTCGTCAATGGAGTTGTCAACCACCTCATAAACCAGATGATGCAACCCCTTTTCTGATATATCGCCTATATACATGGCCGGGCGTTTACGCACCGCCTCCAAACCTTCAAGCACGGTAATGTTACTCGCGCTATACTCTTCTTCTTTCTCTGCCATTATTGATTTTGGTTTATTTCATTGTACTGTTTGAAGCAGCTGACACCGCTTCTGCCCTATTGGATTTTGAGCAAACAAAATTACAAAATTTATCCCGACTCACCAAAAATTTACCTTAATAATATGCGGCTCTGTTTTTGCAAAACAGAAATGGCATCCCCACCCGCTTCCACGTATGTTTCAACGCAGCAAAACAAATGTGAAATAATGTGAAAAATAACCCCGGACTATTGCACGATTCAGAAAGTCGGCTTACCTTTGCAGCGCTTTTAAGCCATCGGGGTGTAGCTCAGCCCGGTTTAGAGTACGCGTCTGGGGGGCGTGTGGTCGCAAGTTCGAATCTTGTCACCCCGACTGGAAGTGCTGACAATCAATGATTGTCAGCACTTTTCTGTTTTTGCGCGGCAGCATCGTTCTCACCCGCCAATTTCGGAGATGCCGGCCACTTGGTGCCAAGAAGGAGAAAAGAAACAAAACCGTTCCGGCGTATAAGGCGAATAACGCACACACATACCGCCATCACGGCTAACGCCACTAACGGCGATATCACAAAATCAAAAAGCGAATCGGGCACCCCATCAAATTTCACAAAGTGAGCAAGAGCCGTCTCAAGCACCCACGCCTGGATAACATAGATACCGAGAGTCATCTTCCCCCATTCAGCAGACACAGATATCATGCGCCCGCTTTTTGGCTTGGCGAATATGACCTCAAATAGCGCCATGAAGGCAACCGCGCCACAAAGACCCATCACATACTTATAGAGCCGCCACGCAACCTTCAGACCCACAGACTGCGGAATTTGCTGGGGCCCTGGCACCATGGAACGATAAGCCTCGCCGTCAAGAAACACATTGCACACTATCCACACGAAACCGCAAACAGGTATGATCCAGCGGGCACTGTACTGGAACCGGTCATGGTAAATATATATGAGACCTCCGACAAGAAATGCGGGATACATAAACGGAAGATTTATTACCGGAATCACGGCAAGCAGCTGACTCAGCAAAAGAGTGACAACACAGGCTGCTCCGAAATGCCTGCGCCGGAAAAACAGGAATGGAACCAGCCCCAGCATGCTGCATGCAAAAGCACTTTTAAGGAACCACAAACTCTGCATCATGCCGTATCTGATGGAGTCAAACGACAGATTTTGCCGAGTGAAAACAATGGCTATAACAATGAATATGACCGACCAACACACTGCCGGGAGGAGCAATTGCCGGGCTTTCCCTATGATGTTTTCCATCACTTTTGGCTTAACCGTCATTGCAAAGAAGAAGCCCGAAATCATCATAAAGAGAGGCATGTGAAAGGAGTAGATATGGCGATATACCATCCTGTCGGAATAGTCGCCCGAAAGCAGATACTGCTCTGCATGCCCCCACAACACGAAAAATATGGCCACGAACTTAAGAACATCCATTGACTGCATACGCTGACGCGGCACCGAAGCCGAATGTATCGGCCCATGCACCCCCACGCGGAAAGCATTCTCAAAACAAGCGTGCCCTTTAGTCTCGTCCATGCTATCAGCAAAGTGATTAAAGTGCGAATTTACTAATAATTCAGCAAACGGCAAAAAGCATCTCCTTACACAAAACAACTGCACCCCGACAAATCATTTCTGACTTCGGAATGCAGTTTATTTTGTTTACATCATTTCATTTTACTCGCCACAGTGGCAGCCGGACTCGCCGCAGCCGCCTTCTGACGAACAACCGCAGTCATCGCCACAGCTGTCGCAACCGCAGCCACAGCCACCGTGCTGCATCTTGATTTCGTCCTCTGTAGCTTCGCGAACAGCAAGGATACTGCCTTTGAAACGCACATCCTTGCCTGCCAAGGGATGGTTGAAATCCATCTTCACATCATTTTCAGTCACTTCATTCACAAGACCGGTGATACGGAAACCGTCGGAGGTCATCATCGGCAGATGAGCGCCGGGGCGCACAGCCTCAGTATCAAATTTGCCGTCCACCTCAAATACCTCCTTGGGCAAAGTAGCCACCTGTTCAGGGTCATAAGGGCCGAATGCCTTGTCAGCTTCAACCTTCACATCAAACTTGCCGCCAACCTCAAGGCCGTCTATGGCATGTTCCAGCGGCTCTATAACACCGCGTGTCACGCCAAATATTATACGCTCGGGATCATCGGGCGATGTCTGATGCACAAGAGTCTCGGTGCCATCCTCATTTATCTGATAAAGATCGTAACCGAGCTCAACATATTTTCCGGGTTCAATTTTTTCCATAATTCTTTTCGTTTTATTAGTTATTTACTTCCGTTACAACAAACATTGTGCCAATGAAGTTGCAACCTCGCCAACTCATATTTTAAACGCAAGTCACACTTGTTTTATTGCCCGATGCAAACATCTATAAATCAAATAAATACCATCTAAAGCAAATAATTACGGAAATTTTTCCTCAATTATTTTTGTCATTATAAATGTTCTTTGTAATTTCGCCGAAGAATTTCAAAGGTTATACACATAATACTAAAGGTGATATGAAATACGATATTGTGGGAAGTTTTCTGGCTCCCGATGAATTTCTTGCCGTAAAATCACAGTTTGAAGCTAACGCCATACCTCAGGCTGCGCTCACTGCTGCCGAAGATGCCACCGTGCGTCAAATAGTTGACCGACAGCTTGAAGCCGGACTCTCCGAAGTGACATCCGGCGAAGTACGACGCAAATACTGGGACAAAGACTTCTATTTCCATCTGCTTGGCGCCACATGCGAGCGCGTAGAGAGCGGAAGCATCTATCAGGAAGAAGAAGCATTCACCGACACCATTCGGTTTACCGACCGCATAGCCTACAACGCTCTCCACCCGGTTTTTGACGACTTCAAACAGCTCATGGACTACACCAATGGCCGCGCGGCATGTCGCCAAACCCTCCCCTCTCCCACCAATCTCTATCTTGACATACTCAATCTCAGCGACGGACATCCCGAACGCATTTACCCCTCGCCCGATACACTCCTTGACGACCTCGCCTCGGCTTACAGACTCACCATACTCCATCTGTACGAACTGGGATGTCGCCACGTGCAGCTCGACGATGCCGACTGCGGGCACCTCAGCAACCCCGAATTTGAAAACCGTCTCGTGCTGGGCGGCATAGACCTCAACACGCTCCACATGCAGGTCATCAAGCTCATCAACGACACATTCGCCGACCTTCCAGCCGACATGAAGCGTTCGATATATGTGTCGTCAGGCTCTACAATCATCCCCAACTGGGAAGCCCACGACACCCCCGACAATTTCATGCCGAAACTTCTGGCCGGAATCAATGTGGACCGTTACTATCTCCCCTTCCGCAACGACAAAACCGAAACCCTTGCCATACTCCGCTACATCCCCAAGGGCAAGGAAGTTGTATTGGGGCTCATGGACGCCCACTCCCCCATACCGGATGACACCCGGGCAATAACCAATACCGTGCGTGCGGCTGAAAAATACATCGCCCCCAACCTGATTTCCATCAGTCCGCGCACAGGCTTCAAGCTTTCGGAGTTTGCCTTACGCGGTCTCACCTACGATGACCAATGGCTAAAGCTACAGCGCCTGGCCGAAATCGCACGCTCCCTGTAACGATTATTTGAGCAACGGCGCTATAGTGTCGTAAAGATTAAGCGTGGCATCCTGAAGCATGTCAAGCACCAGCTCAAACCCCTCCGCCCCGTCATAGTACGGATCAGGCACACAGTCGTAGCGCGAGTAATCGCCAAACCATTCAGCCATCCCCATGATTTTCGCCTGCGCCTCCGGCGTGGGCGCAATTTCATGCAGCCGGTCAAGATTGGCTGCATCCATCCCTATCACCAGATCAAAATTGTCAAAATCGCTCTCACGCACCTGACGGCATATGTGATCAAGCACAAGGCCACGGCGACGGGCATGCGCTCTCATACGGCTGTCTGGCAGATCGCCCACATGCCAGCCGCCGATCCCTGCAGAGTCAATTTCCCAACGGGCATCGTCACCGCGTTCCCTTACCAGCTCACGGAGCACACCCTCGGCTGCAGGGCTTCTGCAGATGTTGCCTAAGCACACCATCAGCACCCTCACCTTCTCCTTTCCGCGCAGAGAGTTGATTATATCACAAAATCTTTTATCGTTTTTCTTGATAACCATAGTCGTAATTATTTCGCAAATTTAAACAAAAACCTTGATATTTTGTCGTAAATTTGTGCAAGCTATGAGCGGATGCATTACCATATCTCCCATGGGCGGCCTTGCCAACAGAATGAGGGCAATCCTCTCGGCACGCGCCCTCGCCAAAGATGCCGGAGCACAACTGCGCGTGCTGTGGAACGTGAGCCACGAATTGGGCTGCGAGCCGCATTGGTTGTTTCATACCGAAAACTGGGACTTTGACTGGCGCACTACCACAGCCAACACACACCACTGGTTGTGGAAACCCGCCGGAAAATCCAACCTTTTCATCCCGGCTGTATGGCAGCGGCTCAAATTCACACAGCACATCCACGACCGTACGCATCTTCTCAACAAAAGCATCTCCACTCAGCAGTTACTGACTGCTGCACAAACCAATCTATACATCACATCCGGTTTGGAATTTTACCCCTACAACCATGCCGACACGGCAAAAATTTTCGCGCCCACCGAGCAGATAGAAGTAATGGTGGAGGAAAAACTTGAGCAAATGCTCGATTGCAAAAAAATCGGCATTCACATACGCCGCACCGACAATCAGCAATCCATACTCCACAGCCCCGACCGGCTGTTTTCCGATATGATGCGGCAACAGATTCAGTGCAACAGAAACGCGATGTTCTACCTTGCCACCGACAGCAGCGAGGTCAAGCAAAAACTCACACATGAATTTGCAGCCCGCATTGTCACCAGTCCCGACGACGCTTGCCGCTCATCACGGCATGGAATCATGGAGGCATGGGCCGAAATGCTTGCACTCAGCCACATGGACCTTATTATTGGCTCCTACTACAGCTCTTTTTCAGAAATGGCCGCTCAGATAGGCAACGTGCCTTTAGTCATGGCCAAGAAGTGATCCGCACAAAATCCTCGCAGCATTGTCCGCCGCATGTTCCGTGCCAAGTTTCTCACGCACAATCTCATATCCATGCAGCTGCTGCGCGCGCCCCTCTTTCCCGGGCAATAATTTCTCAAGCTCGGCATTCACATTTTCCACCGTACACTGGTGAACGAGCATCTCGGGAATCACCTTTTGGTCCGCAATCAAGTTGGGCAATGTCACATAATCAAGCTTGATAATCCTCCGCATGATATTGTAACTTAGCTTTTTGCCATTCGCCCTGTAGCAAGCAACCTGAGGCGTTCCGGCAAGAGCGCACTCCAATGTTGCAGTACCCGAAGTCACAAGCGCAACCTCGGCAGCATGCATCAGCTCCAGTGTGGAGCTATTGATTACCGGTAGCGAGGTATAGCCCGAATAAAAATCCGCATCTATGCCCGGAGCAGCAGCCACCACTGCCTGCAATTCCGGATGAAGCCGCGCCACACCCTCCATCACAGGCAGGTTATTGCGTATCTCTCCTTTGCGGCTCCCCGGCACAATGGCAAGAATCGGACGGTCATCCAAATTATGACGGGTTCGGAAAACAGTCAACGGTTCCATCAGGCTCAGCCGCGAATCCACTTCCTCCACACTCGGATTGCCAACATACTCCACATCCACGTTATGCCACCGGAAATACGCCACCTCAAACGGAAGGATGCTCAGTAGTTTCTTAACATTGCGCCGCAACGCTTTCACGCGCCACTCCTTCCATGCCCAGACCTTGGGCACAATAAAATAATACACCGCAATATTATGTTTGCGGGCATATTCCGCCAACTTTAGGTTGAAACTCGGGTAATCCACAAGCACAAGTGCGTCAGGATTAAAACGGGTCAATGCTCTTTTGGCCGTACCGAAATTGCCAAGGATTTCGCGCAAATGCCTCAACACTTCGCTAAAGCCCATATACGCCATATGCCTGTAATGAATCACAGGCTCCTTGCCGGCAGCCGATGCCATCAGGTCACCGCCGAGAAACTCAAACTCAGCCTCCTTGTCATGCCGCTTTATGGCCGCTATGAGATGGGAAGCATGCACGTCTCCCGATGCCTCTCCGGCCGACAGAAAATATCGCATCTTGTCTCTTTATGTTGTTACGGAAGCCCAAAGGTAGCAAAATTTGAATAAATATTGCTACCTTTGCACCCGATTCATTTTATAATCTGATTTTCATGAAAGAACTCTGGATATTGATGCGGCGCTTCGTGCCACCGTATAAAAAATACCTTATACTTAATATCATTTGTAATCTTCTAAGCTCTTTTCTCACCCTATTCTCTTTTGCCGTTGTAATACCCATCCTTGAAATACTCTTCAAGGTGCGTGAAGGCACATACTCTTATATGTCCATGGACGGTGGGGAAAGCTTCAAAGATGTAGTCATCAACAACTTCTATTACTATACTCAGGAGGCCATAAACAACTGGGGCCCGATAAACACCCTTGGTGTCCTCGCCGCACTGCTCGTGGTCATGACCTTACTCAAAACCGGCACATCTTACCTCAGTTCGTTTTTTGTAATCCCTATGCGCACAGGCATAGTACGCGACATTCGCAACTTTGTTTACGACAAAGTCGTCAGTCTCCCCATATCGTTCTTCACCAACGAGCACAAAGGCGATGTTATGGCGCGCATGACCGGCGATGTTGCCGAAATTGAGAATTCCATCATGACATCACTTGACATGATATTCAAAAATCCTGTGATGATTCTCGTATATCTGTGCATGATGATAGCCATAAGCTGGCAGCTCACCATATTTGTGCTGCTTCTTCTCCCGATTGCCGGATATATAATGGGCACTGTGGGCAAACGGCTCAAACGGCAGAGCCTTGAGCTCCAGCAGATGTGGGGCGGTCTTATGAGCAACATTGAGGAAACTCTTGGGGGTCTGCGCATCATCAAGGCATTTAATGCTGAAGGAAAAGTGCGTTCACGTTTCCACGATGCCACCTACCAGTTCTTGCGTCAGAGCAACCGCGTATCACGCCGCCAGTGCCTTGCGCACCCCATGAGCGAATTTCTCGGCACATGCACCATCGCCATTGTGCTTTGGTTTGGTGGCTCGCTCATTTTGTCGGGTGACACAACTCTTGATGCTGCAGGATTCATTTACTATCTGGTGATATTCTATTCAATGATCAATCCCGCCAAGGAACTCTCTAAAGCCGCTTATTCCATTCAGCGCGGATTGGCTTCCATGCAGCGTGTTGACAAAATTCTCAATACCCCCAACAACATCTCCGATCCTAAGAACCCCAAACGCATATCCCACCTCAAAGGCGAGGTTCGCTATAACAATGTGTCCTTCAGCTACAACAAATCTGTACCCGTGGTCATTGATGCGAGCATCACCATCAACGCAGGTGAGACTGTTGCCCTCGTAGGACAAAGCGGCAGCGGCAAATCCACAATGGCCGATCTCTTGCCACGTTTCTACGATGTGGACAAAGGCTCGATTACAGTGGACGGCATCGATGTGCGCGACATGACCGTACACGACCTTCGCTCATTCATGGGCAATGTGAATCAGGAAGCAATTCTCTTCAACGACACGTTCTACAACAATATAACTTTCGGCGTTAAATCAGCCACTATGGAGCAAGTGATCGAGGCTGCGAAAGTGGCAAACGCTCATGAATTTATAATGGCGAGTGAAAACGGGTACGACACCAATATCGGCGACCGTGGATGCCGTCTGTCAGGCGGACAACGCCAGCGCGTGTCTATAGCACGTGCCATACTTAAAAATCCGCCCATCCTGATTCTTGATGAGGCCACTTCCGCTCTGGACAGCGAAAGCGAGCATCAGGTTCAGGAAGCCCTTGACCGTCTGATGAAGGACCGTACCACCCTTGTCATAGCACACAGGCTCTCCACCATTCGCAATGCCACACAGATATGCGTCATGCATGAAGGACGAATCGTGGAGCGCGGTACCCACGAAGAGCTTATGGCTCTCAACGGCTACTACACACGCCTTGTGGAGATGCAGAGCCTCGGCAAATAACACAATCCCCCTGAATATTACTGAGAAAAAAATGAGAGCCTTGTCTCACGACAATGCTCTCATTCATATTGTAAAGTGTATACAGGGATGTGATTAAATATTAGTGTATCAAAATCAGGTACATTTTTGTGTCTATTTAGGGCACAAAAATAAATCTAATTTTCTATCCGCCAAAACTTTTTTCAATATATTTTTGCATCATCATATTTTTATGCATTTTCATCATGCAGAATATGGCAAAGACCAAGAAAAAACGTAACTTTGCACCGCGAAAACGGCTTTTCCACATACCAATCTTGGAATCAATAAATTAGCTTTTTACAATACATTTATCAATGGAGTGGTTAACTAATCTTATCTGCCCTGGCAGCGAATCACTGGCAAGCACTCTGGTGCTTTACTCTTTTGTGATAGCAGCCGGTGTGTATCTCGGCAAAATCAAGGTGGCCGGGATATCGCTCGGTGTCACATTCGTGCTGTTTGTGGGCATACTCATGGGGCATTTCGGCTACATAGTAAATGCTGAAGTGCTGAAATTCATCCGTGAGTTCGGCCTAATTCTATTCATTTTCTCTATCGGTATTCAAGTCGGTCCCGGTTTCTTTTCGTCTTTCAAAAAAGGAGGAGTCAGACTCAACATGCTCGCTGTGCTCGCAATAGCGCTCAACGTGGCAATAGTGCTGATTATATTCCTTATTGAGAATGGCAACACTGAAATCTATGCTCTCGTTGGCGTGATGAGCGGTGCCGTCACCAACACCCCGGGTCTTGCTGCCGCACAGCAAACCGCCGGCACTCCCGATGCCATCAACACTATGGCTATGGGCTATGCTGCGGCTTATCCCCTCGGCGTGATAGGCATCATTGGTGCGATGTTCCTTATCAAGGGCGTATTCCGCATCAAAACCGACAAAGAGATTAAAGCGATCACCGATGAACAGGAAAGCGCACAAAACAAGCCGGACATTATTTCTGTAGTCGTAACCAACCCCCTGATTGACGGAAAATCACTCCGGATGCTTCACGACATCATACAGTGTGATTTCGTGATTTCTCGTCTTATTGACGCTTCGGGCGAAATTATAATACCCACATCTGCCACACAGATTCACACTGGCGACAAGCTCTACGTAGTTCTTGCTTCTACTGATGTAGAGCGTTTTGAGCTTCTTGTCGGCCCGCAGGAAGAGATGGACTGGGATGCCGCCACACCAAGTGAGGTGGTATCACGACGCATCCTCATCACCAAGAGCGAATACAATGGCGTGGCTCTCGGCACTCTCCGCCTACATTCCGCCTATAAGCTCAATGCCACTCGCGTTAACCGCGCTGGCGTGGATCTTCTTGCATCGCCCAACCTGCGTCTCCAGATGGGCGACCGCATCACCGTTGTTGGTGACATTAACGATATTTCGCGTCTCGCCGACAAACTCGGCAACTCTATGAAACGCCTCAACCAGCCCAACCTCATCACAATTTTCGTGGGCATCATGTTCGGTATCATAGTCGGCTCCATCAACCTCGGCATGGGCATGAAGCTCGGTCTGGCCGGTGGACCTCTCGTTGTGGCAATTCTTCTCAGCCGTTTCGGCTATAAATTCAAGCTCGTAACCTACACATCCTCCTCTGCATCTCTGCTCATGCGAGAACTTGGCATATGCCTGTTCCTTGCATCCGTCGGCATTAGCTCCGGCGCAGGATTTGCTGAAACAGTTTTCAACCACACCGGTATGATGTGGGTTATATGGGGCTTCCTGATCACATTCATTCCCTTGGTAATTGTGGGATGCATTGCTCGTGGTGTTTACAAAATCAACTTCCTCACCATCATGGGTCTGTTCTCCGGCGGCTACACCGATCCACCGGCCCTTGCGTATGCAGGTAACAGCACCGGCAGCGATTCTCCCGCCGTGGCCTACTCCACCGTCTATCCTCTCACCATGTTCCTGCGTGTGGTTGCGGCCCAAGGCCTGATCTTGATTTTCGCATAAGCAGCACTTTTTATAACCAACAACAGCGGCTCCCTTGCCAAAGCAAAGGAGCCGCTGAAATTTTGTAAGTCAACCTTACACAAAGCGATCAATCATGTCCTCAAGTTCTAAGGCAGGTTTCTCGCCGGAGTCGCGCCACACTTCTTGTCCGTCTTTATAAAGTATCCATGTGGGAAACGACTTTACATTAAATTCATTCATGAGATTCTCGTGGGCCTCTCCTTCTATCTGTATGATATTTGCGCTGCCGGCATAAAGTTCCTTCAGGTCCTCTACGATAGGCATCATTTTCTGGCAATGAGGGCACCATGTGGCATAAAACTCCAGCAATGTGGGGTGCGAGCCATTAATCATTCTTCCTATATCAATCATAGCTATCAGTTGTAATTAAACCAACAATCACATATGAGGTTTGAAGAGTTCTTCAATCTGCTGTGCCTGATGCACTCCGGCACCGCGCCACACTTGCTCGCCGCCCTTAAACATAATCAGGGTAGGAACAGACTGTATGCGATATTGCTCTGACAGCTCTCTGTTCTTGTCAACATCCACTTTCACAATATTCACTGCATCACCAAGTTTTGCCTTCACCTGTTCAAGAATTGGTGCCTGCATTTTGCATGGGCCACACCATGTAGCAAAAAAATCCACTAAGGTAGGCTTCTGGTCTTTAATAATTTCGTTGAAATCGTTCATAATTCAATATATGTTTTAGTTTTTGGTTTCGTATGTAAATATAACACCTTTTTCTTCATGTAAGTTGAATCATCTGTCATTATCTTTTTGCAAATTTATCTTAAGAGAAACAGAGCCGTAGCGGTTAAATTAAGTTAAACCACCGAAAAAGTCAAAATATCACCCATTTTTGAGCCTTAATAACTAATTAAAGGTCAATCATATAACCACAAAAGTCACCAAACACTGTATTTTTTCATTATATTTGTGCAGAATTTAATCTTAAACTCTGCACTATAATGCAAATCAAACCATTTGTTGCATCTGTTCTCCTATCATTCTTCGCGCTTTCAGCTTCGGCCTACTCGATATGGCCGGTGCCGCGCACAGTAACTAACAAACAGGAGTCACTTGACATCTCCTCACAAATAACTGTGGTGGCAGATGAGGGCGTGGATCAGCTTACCATTTCGCGAGCTGAACAGGTCCTTGAAAAAGCAGGAATCGACTACACTGTTTCCTCTACCCCCTCACAAGGCGCCAACCTCTACATAGGCGTGAACGGTGGCAACGGCACTGCATCGCAATATGCGGCCGACCACAATGTTCCCTTGAGCGTTTTCAGCACAACCGGTCAATGCTTTGACCCGCATGTTGTGTACGTTGACGGCAGCAGCATCGTGATTATCGGCGATGAGGAAGGAAGCGCATTCTATGGTTTCGCCACTTTGGAACAAATATTTGAGCAAAGAGAAGGCAACACTCTTCCCGGCGTAATCATCGAAGATTACGCCCATGCCAAGTACAGAGGTCTGGTAGAAGGTTTCTACGGGCATCCGTGGTCTATGGAGAGCCGGCTCAACATCCTTGACCACATGATGCGATACAAAATGAACTATTACGTTTATGGTCCCAAAGCCGATCCGTATCACGCCGGCAACTGGCGCGTTAACTATCCGGAAACAGTCACCGATGACCAGCGCAAATTAGGTCAGATAACAACATCCGACATACAGCAGTTGGCCACACATGCCGCAGCTTGCAAGGTTGACTTTGTCTGGGCCGTACATCCCACCCTTGGCTCCTATTATATCAGTCTTTACTGGGTTGACGACATCATGACCAAATTTCAGCAGCTATACTCTCTCGGCGTACGCCATTTCGGTGTATCCGTTGACGACATGAGCGGCCACCCAACCAATCAGGCACAGCTCCCCGACAAAGTTCAGCAGGCTATTGACGAAAAATGGAATACCGCCGATGCTGCCGAAGCTGACTGCGTTGGCAACGTGCTTTTCGTGCCCACTTGCTATGCGCTCAACTATGGGGCCACATACAGCCTCACCCCCATTCAGGAAATAAGTTCTAAAGTAGAAGTGGCTTTCACCGGTTACGATTGTTTTTCCAATGTGCGTGCATCCTCTTTCGGCTCCATGGCTGAGTACATCGGCCGCGATCCCATTTTCTGGTGGAACAATCCCGTCAACGATGACCACGACACTTGGCTGTACATGCATGGCCTCACCGCTCGCTGGACTATCGAGCAGACCGGTGCTGTTGATCACATGCGCGGTTTCTTGCTCAACCCCATGAATCAGGGTCAGGTATCAAAAATATGCAACTTTTCTGCCGCTGACTACAGCTGGAACCCCGATGCTTACAACGAGCAGAGCAGTTGGGAACAGGCACTGAAATCCATAGTCAAGACCGACGAGAATGTCAAGGCTCTGAAAGATTTCATACGCGTCATGAGCGCATACACCACCACTGAAACCACCTCTCCCGAAGGTGAAGAGTTAAAACCCTTATATCAGGATTTCCAGTCCAATTATTCTTCCACCTCAGTGCCCGAATGTACCGAACTTAAAGAAGCAATGCAGAATTGCTATGACGCTTGTCTGGTGATTCGCACTTTCAAGGATAGCGAAGATCCTGATCTGGCTCTCTTCTACACCGACATTGAACCTTGGCTGGACAAAGTACAGGATATGGCAAGAATTGTGCTCAAGTCCATTGAATTCATGACACAGGGGGCTTCATCACTTGACCATTGGACAGAATATTCCGACATACTCGCACTCGCACAAGGCATCCACACCAATCACAAAATGAGTGTGCTTGAAGGCTCCGGAACATCCACTTACGAATCAATGCAGGAAGTGCATCCCACTCCCAAATATCTTGATCCTTTCATTGATTTCTTGGCAGCAGAGCTTGTGAACTTTGCGCCACAGCTTCCTGAACGCGACATGTCACCTAAAGTCATCACCAATCTCAGCTCCCTTTCCGGTGTTAGCCTGAAAACTGATGAGGCTCCCCGCGTGCTCAGCGGACTTAACGGCATCTCACTGAAAATCGGCGAATATGTCGGCGTATGCCTCAACAGAATACAGACTGTCACCCTCACTCCTCCCGCTCTGCCCGATGGCGTGGTGCTTGAATACTCTATCTCAGGCAAGGAATGGCAGCAATGGAATGGCGAAGAAACACTCATGGCTTATTTCCGCTTACGCGGCAACAGCGCCGAACCGGCTGAGCTTACTTTTGACCAGCTCGCTTACTCTGTGCCAGTGGTTAGCGATGACACTACCCCCGAGGTTTCCACCAACATGGGCACTTGGGGAGCCTACAATATAACCAATGTCATTGACGGCGACAACGACACCTATTTCTGGAGCAACAATTCTCAGAGCGTCGGAGACTATGTGCTTCTGGATTTCGGTGCCTCAAATCCGCGCGGCAACATCTCGTTGGTATTCAACAGCGGTGACCATCCTACAGGAACTGTGGAAATACAGCTCTCCGACAACAATTCTACTTGGAGCACCGTAGCCTCTTTCTCTGAATCTGACCTCACCAACAACACTTACTCCTGCGATGCCAAAGGTGCCTCGGCAAGATATGTGCGCTTGTACCTTTCCTCAGTTTCAGGCGGCAATTGGTTCCAGTTGGCTGAATTCTCTGTCAATTCGCAAACTTCCGCCACCACCTCTGTTGCCGTTGATTCCGAAGGCAATGCCATTACCCAGCTTAACGACATCTCCCTCACCACACATTATGCCGGCAATGGCAAAGGATACATTGAATACCAGTTCATTGAAAACATTGACATTCAGGAAATTCACATCTATCACAACTCCCATTTCACTGAGAGCAACGAACTTCCCGTCATAGAGGTTTACAGCAATGGCGAATGGGTCAACGCCGGAGTACTTGATGCCGTGCGCACTATAATCAAGGTAACTGACGATATGCGCCATGTCACAAAATTACGCATAAGCTGGACCGAAGGCAATGCTCCCGACATTTACGAGGTTTACCCCGTTGGCCCCGACTACGTGCAACCGGCCTCAGATTATGCAGGCATTGACAGCGTAGTGTCCGATTCCGACAGCCAAATCATGTTCAGCACATCGCGCAACATCCTCACCGTCAAGGCACCCTGCGCAATTCGCTCCATAGAAATAGCCGACATGAGCGGTCGCATCATAACCAATGCCACTCCCAATGCCGACTACGCCGTGATACCCGTCAGCGAACGGATAGTAATCGCAACAGTGCATCTTGAAAATGGAAGCACCGCTACCCGCAAAATAACAATGTAATTCAGCCTATTTATTATAGCGCCTCAAGCGGCTCATGGCTTCGGTTCACATCCGGTCATGAGCCGCTTTTTTCATCCGGCCATGGGCACGGAGCGCCTGTTGCAACCAATGATGGGCGCTGACCGCCGCAACCCCGCAGAAAATTACCCAGATCACGACTCAGTTCATTTACCACATCCGGAAGTTGGGTGCTCAAATCCGTAGTCTCGCCTATGTCGTTACTCAGATCATAAAGCTCCTTCTTGCCGTCCTTGTACCAGTAAATCATTTTGTAATTCCCCTTGCGTATCGCGCATGTCTGCCCTATACCGGCATCGCGATAATCTCCGCTGATCCATGTGTTGGGAGTATTCCAGTACAGTGCTCTTGTTTGAGGCTCATCGCCTGAACCACCCTTGATCACCGGCACAAAACTTTTGCCATCCACTGTCTGGGGCACAGAGCAACCATCCACCTGAGCCATTTCAAGAATTGAAGGAAAAAAGTCCTCGATTATGACATACCGGGAATTGGTTGACCCCGGAGCCGCCACACCGTTCCAATACACAATCATAGGCTCGCGCACACCGCCTTCATAAGCCGACCCTTTGCCGCTTCTGAGCGGAGCGTTCTGCACATGCAGCGGAGGAGTGCGCCCGAGAGCCGAAAGGCCGCCGTTGTCGCTCATGAAAATGATTATCGTATTGTCAAGCTGTCCCGTATTTTCCAGATAGTCCATCAGGTCACCCAGACTCTTGTCCATACCTTCCACCAACGTGGCATACGCCGCCTCGGTTTGCGACAATCCCGCATCAAGATACTTCTTGACAAATCGGCTGTCAGCCTCTATCGGCACATGCACTGCATAATGCGCCATGTACAGGAAAAACGGGCCTTCTCCCCGGCTGCGGTTTTTCTCCAATGCCTTTATGGCCTCCTGCGTCAAAGCTTCGGTGGCAAACACATCCTTGCTCCAGTATGATTCAAGACCCGGGATAGCGAACCGGCTCACGGCAAGGCCGTTGGCATCATGCCCGTACCGCTGCTCCCCAAGATATGACGCAAGCCCTCCGGCAGCATGTCCGCATATATTCACATTAAATCCATAGTTCAGCGGATCGGCAGCCGGAGTGTTCCGGGCACCGAAATGCGCCTTGCCGCAATGAATTGTGTTGTAACCGTTTCTGCGCAGTAGTTCCACAAACGATGTGCCCACGGCTGAATTTGGTATGCCTGCCTCAGGCTGTATGCCATTGTAATTCCAATCCGGAATCACAACCGTAGTATCGCGCTCATCCGGAGGACAATTATATTCAAATGTCCAGTTTGTCACCCTATGGCGCGCCGCATTCATCCCCGTCATCAGGCTGCATCGGCTCGGCGAGCTGATACTGCACGCATACGCATTCGTAAATTTCATCCCCATCTGCGCAAGGCGTTCCATATTGGGGGTGTGAAATCTCCTGTTTAGGGCTGTGCGCTCGGAATAAAACGGCACCGAAGTGTCCTGCCATCCCATGTCATCCACCATAAACAGCACAATATTCGGGCGGTCGGCTGCATGGCTCCATGCCGCCGGCAACAAGGCCATACAGCCAAGCATCAGCTGTCGGTCAATCATCATATGTATGTAGGTTTAGCTGTTATTCCATCAGTTTGCGGTAACGGCGGCGCGGCAGCTCTTTGCCTCCGTTATGTTCGCGCTTGTAATCCTCATAATCGCTGTACGATCCTTCATAGAACACCACATTGCCATCGCCCTCAAACGACAGTATGTGGGTGCATATCCTGTCAAGGAACCATCGGTCGTGGCTCACTACTACCGCACATCCGGCAAAATCGTCCAGACCCTCTTCAAGAGCGCGGAGAGTGTTCACATCTATATCGTTGGTAGGCTCGTCGAGCAACAGCACATTCCCTTCTTCCTTCAATGCCATTGCAAGATGCAGGCGGTTGCGTTCGCCGCCCGAAAGCACACCTATCTTCTTTTCTTGGTCGGCACCGGAAAAATTAAATTTTGACAGATAGGCACGTGCATTCACATCGCGTCCTCCCATTCTGAAGGTTTCCACGCCCTGCGAAATCACTTCATATACCGATTTTTCAGGCAGCAGATCATGATGCGTCTGATCCACATAGGCAATCTTCACTGTCTCGCCCACATCAAAAGTTCCGGCATCAGGCGTTTCCTGCCCCATAATCAATCGGAACAAAGTGGTCTTTCCGGCTCCGTTAGGCCCGATTACTCCAACTATGCCATTGGGCGGCAGAGTGAAATTCAGGTCCTTGAACAGCTGCTTCTTGCCAAACGCCTTGCTCAGTCCGGTCGCCTCTATCACCTTTTGTCCGAGACGCGGACCATTGGGAATAAAGATTTCCAAACGCTCCTCTCTCTGTTTCTGATCCTCATTGAGCAACCGGTCATACGAGTTGAGGCGCGCCTTACCTTTCGCCTGACGAGCTTTTGGTGCCATGCGCACCCATTCCAGCTCTCGCTCCAAAGTCTTGCGGCGTTTGCTTGCCTGCTTCTCCTCCATGGCCATGCGCTTGGTTTTCTGCTCCAGCCATGACGAATAGTTGCCTTGCCATGGAATGCCTTCGCCCCTGTCAAGCTCCAATATCCACCCGGCCACATGATCAAGGAAGTAACGGTCATGGGTTATGGCTATTACCGTTCCGGGATACTGGCGCAGATGCTGTTCAAGCCAGTCTATCGATTCAGCATCCAGATGGTTGGTAGGCTCGTCAAGCAGCAACACATCCGGCTGCTGCAGAAGCAGACGGCACAACGCCACGCGACGGCGCTCGCCGCCCGACAATGTGCTCACCTTCTGGTCATCGGGCGGACACTGCAATGCGTCCATAGCCCTTTCAAGCTTTGAATCTATGTTCCACGCATCTGCCGCATCAAGTGCATCCTGCAATTCGGCCTGACGGGCTATCAGAGCGTCCATCTTGTCCGGATCTTCCAGCACATCCGGGTCTCCGAAAGCCTCGTTCACCTTGTCAAACTCTGCAAGAAGATCCATGATTGGCTGCACGCCCTCGCGCACTATCTCTATCACAGTTTTGTCAGGGTCAAGTTTCGGGTCCTGCTCCAGATACCCCACGGAATAACCCGGCGAAAACACAACCTCGCCCTGTATATCCTTGTCAATACCGGCTATGATTTTGAGCAATGATGACTTACCTGATCCGTTGAGACCTATGATACCGATTTTGGCACCATAGAAAAACGACAGGTATATATTTTTGAGCACTTGTTTCTGAGGCGGATAGATTTTGCTCACACCCACCATCGAAAATATCACTTTCTTATCGTCGGCCATTAGGTCAATTATTTTTTAGGTGCGTACTTTACCGGATAATCACATCGGGTCTTGCCATTCACAATATTGTTGAGTTTGCTGCGTATCAGCTGCTTGCGGATTGGTGAAATATGGTCAATATAAACTTTCCCTTCCAGATGGTCGCATTCATGCTGCACTATTCGGGCCAGAAATCCGGAAATCTCCTCGCTGTGCGGATTAAAATCCTCATCCACCCAGCTCAGGCGTATATGCTCCACACGTTTCACATCCTCGCTCAGTCCCGGAAGACTCAGGCACCCCTCGGCTCGCGAGCACACTTCGCCGTCAAGCACCTCCACTACAGGATTGATCAAAGTGAATTTGCGCCCCGCGCACTCCGGAAACGAGCCTCCCACAGGATCGGCGTCTATCACTACTATCCGGTCGTTGCGGCCTATTTGAGGAGCAGCCAGACCCACTCCCTCCGAAGCATACATGGTTTCAAACATATCTGCCACAAGCTTTTTAAGCTCGGGGTAGTCAGGAGTTATGTCGGTGCTTTGTTTGCGGAGCACAGGATGTCCGTAAAGATATACTGGTAATTTCATTGGTCTTGGTATTGTTTTGATTGCAAATAATCATTGAGTATAATTGTGGCCGCTATTTCATCCACCACAGCCTTGTCGCGCCGCTGCATCTTTTTCATCCCTGAGTCAAGCATGGACCTATGCGCGAGCACCGAGGTAAACCTCTCGTCAAAAAACTCCACCTTCACTCCCGGCAACGCCTGCTTCAGACGCTGTATGCCCGGACGGATATAGCGCATCGACTCACTTTCCTCGCCATGAACTGTTCTCGGAAGACCCACTATAATGGCATCAACCTGTTCCGTGGCCATATACCGTTTCACATACTCATTCAGTTGCGCGGTCGGCACAGTGGCAAGGCCCGTGGCTACAATGCGAAGCGTGTCCGTTACAGCTATCCCGCAGCGACGCCGTCCGTAATCAATAGCTAAAAGCCTGCCCATCAATCAAAGTTGAGTTCATCATACCCTGAGGCATCAAACTCATCTTCGTTGAACTCCTCCGAACCATAGAAATCCTCGTCTATGTCCGATGCGGCTGCAGCTGCGGCCTTGGCATCGATTTTGGCATCAAAATCGTCAAGATCCACACCCTCCGCAGGAGCTTCCCCCACAGAAGCTGTGCATACGGCTGCATCCAGATGCTTGCCCGGGGTAGTGCGTTTCAACTCCATGAAAAATGAACGGTCGGTCAAATAATCAAACACAAAAATGAGTCGCTGGCCCTCATCTTCCACAAAATCGCTGAGTATGCTCTCATCCATCAGATACACATCCTCCGATGAATCGCTGCCCATATCCTCAAGTGTTATTTCACGGCCCTTTTCCCAGCCGTCCTCGCACAAAAAGAACGAGTTCATCTGACCCTTGTCATACCCCACACTGTCAAGAATGGCATTGCGCAGCTCCAAAAAACTGCTGTCAGCGTCAATTTCTATCTCGCGTTTGAAGTTCTCCACCTCATCCGACACTATACGAAATTTGTATATCATAATTCAAATTTTTATTCTGTTGCGAAATTAATCAAAATCCCCACCACTTGCAACCCCTCACCCAACTAATTCACGCAATCCACCCACCGCATTTCTCATCCCGGCCCCATAAGGCAAAAGCCATCCGAACTAAATCTTCATTTAGAGTGATGTAATATAGCGTCCCTTGATCGCATCATGAGCTATTTTCCACAATCCACAAAAAGAAATTCAACACTCATTTTTTACTTTGACATACAATTAGAGGGTGTTGCAGAACTCCCTACAAAAAAATTAAGCAAAAGCCTCAACTTTCACAAGCTGAGGCTTTTTTATATCCATAAAATTTAGTAACTTTATGGTAGTCAAATAATTGTACTACAAAGTTAATGTATAAGTCTTATATAACCAACGATACGTTGCTTTTCCCGCCTAATCTGGGCGATTTTATTCCGCAAGACGCACCGGCAAGGCTTATTTCGGATATAGTCGACCTTATGGATCTAAAAGAGATTCACGATAGCTATTCCAAAGCCTCCGACGGTCAGCCGCCATATCATCCGGCAATGATGCTTAAGGTGGTGCTTTTCGGTTACATGAACAATATTTTCTCGACGAGAGGTCTTGAGTCTGCCATGACACGCGACGCTCATCTTATATGGCTCTCGTCCTATCAGTTCCCCGATCATACGACAATCAGCAGGTTCAAGACCCGCTGCATGCCCCATATCAAGGTCATTTTCGCCCGTCTTGTCATGATACTCGCGAACGCGCCGAGATAGCACTTACCGAAGACCTCTATATTGACGGTACGACAATACGGTCACGGGCCGCCCGCCGCCGAATAAAGTGGCGTAGCAATGCTGAGAAGTTCGGAGCATCGGCCGAAGCTGACATACAGGAGGGCGTGAATGCCCTGCTTGGGCAGGTGGAAAACGGCGACAGTACGGATGATAATAATGTCGGACACGTGACTTACTCAAAAGAAGAGGCACGGCGGATTGCTGACAGCATTGAACAGAGAGCTCAGGAAGAGGGACTAAAGAAAGTTCGTGGCAAAATCACCGCCATCCGCAATGCCTGTGACCGTAAAGAAGCGCACGACAAGACATTGGAGCAATGTGCCGGCAGGTGCGGTGTGGCCCCGACAGACCCCGACTGCGGCATCATGCACGCCAAGGAAGACGGGTACGAAGGGAGGGCGACGCCAAACTACAACGTACAGATTGCGACACAGAACCAGTATGTCACCAATTATGGCGCATATGACTCGGCGGAAGACAAATCTATAGCCATGTACTTTGTCGACACCTATGTAGAGGAAAACGGTGTCAGGCCCTCGGCCGTTGTCGAAGATGCCGGATACGGATGCGAGGAAATATATGTTGGGCTGGAGCAAAGACAGATTGAGGCTGTGGTCAAATATCCCAACTATGATGCTGAGTCCGCCAGACGCTCGGTAAAGCCGGGTCAATATGACAAATTCGCGTTCAGGCTTTCTGCGGACGAGAGCACGCTTATCTGCCCTGCCGGGCATCTGATGAGAGTAATACGTACCGAGGAGGCATACACACGCAGCGGCTTTCGCAGCGACAGCACTGTAATGACATGCGACCACTGCAACGGATGCCCGTTCAGAGACAAGTGCATTCTGACAAAAAACAAACGTGGTGAGATACATCGCAAATTAGGTAATATCCGTGAAGAACAGAAAGCAAAGGCAAGACTTGATCTTACGGAGAATCAGAAGAAACTGAAGCGTAGGTCGCTGGAGCCTGAACCTGTATTCGGACAGCTCAAACACAATCACGGATACACTCGCTTCCGCCACTTCGGAAAGGCCAGGGTCACAATGGATCTCGGATTTGTTTTCATGGCCCTTAACATCCTAAAATTGCACAAAAACATAGAAAAATCGGCCTGACAGACCGATTTTCTATGTTTTTTGTCATATTTGCCGAGTTTTAAGTCTCTGGGAATTGAAAATTCGAATCAAAACTGAAAAATTGTATTTTGGTTCAAAATATTCAATTCTCAAAAGCTTTAACAAAGGGAGTTCTGCAACACCCTCTGCAGTATTTGGATATTACTCCAGACAAAGTGCTTGGATTTTCATTGGTGTCACATTTTTTTGAACACGAGCGTTTCCGGATACTCAGGATCATCGTCATAAACAAACGTATAAGTCATAAATCCGTCTGCTATGCTAAAACTTCCTGTAATTACATAGACATTGCTTGCATCATCCACCTCGTGCGCGGTAATTGTGAGTCTGTTACCTGACACGGTATATGTGCCGGTATCGCATATATCGCCACCGTCAATGTTTTGAAAAGTTCCGTCAGCATTGTAAACCCAAAATTCATCGGGATCCCCTTCGGAAATTGAGCCGTCGTCATCAATGCGCTGATACTTCTGCCATTCTCCTACAATTGACTGAGTGTCATCCGGAGCATCATCGTCACCGCATGCTGTCACCACACTACAATATACAACCCAACCGCATAACCCTTTAAACATTAGCGGTAAAGCATTCAATCTTTCGCGAACACGAATCAATCAACGATAACAGGAGCTGTTCTTTTTAGGTACATGAGATGTTGATAGTGTTCATAGCTAATGTCACTCCATACCAAAGTCAATATGGATACTAACAATGCTACCTCTACGATAACAAGCAATTTCTTGGATAAAATTCTTCTTAATAAAATGTGATTTATAATAACATAGGCAATGAAAAACATCAACGCAATTGCAAGCATCATAGCCCATCCTAGAGGCTTACACGTTATACGTATTGTATAAGATACATAATATATAATATACGAATAGCCCACTAATAAGTAGATATATGCGATGATAATCCCAATAATTTTCCTAACATTTTCTTTCATATTATAACATTTAAATTAGCCTCAATCATTATGCAAGTATTGACCGCATGGATTCCACTGCATTATGGAATGAAATGCAGGACTTGGGAAAATACTTATATTACATTTCATTTGATAGCCATTGAAGACATCTACAATACCGAATGGAGACGACACGGGAATATAAGAAGGCTCCATCGTGGGTTCAGAAACAGGGATGCCTGCATCAATCATTGCTTTTTGAACCGCGGTAGCACAATTGTTGTTAATTAAATTATATTCTGTTTCAGCTGTTTTAGAAAAGCTATTTCTCATCGTTGCATCTTGCTCAGGAGTTGTAGAAATCTGATAGCCTTCTGCGTAACCAAAATGATTCACGGATTTATCATCCTTACTATCGTTATTTCTCGTATTATATGATGATTGGAAAAACTCTTGCGGAGAATCCCAACTTCCAACAGCGACATCGTTAAATTCCCTTCCACCGATATGTTTTCCGGAAACATAAACATTATCTCCATTTATTGAGTAATATTGCCATTTGCCATCTTCATTTTGAATCAACATTGCAAGATGTTCCCCCTTTGTATAATTGAGCACAACGATATCCTCTCCAGTTGGATCAATACAATTAATAGGATCACCCCCACAGAATGAGTAGGGCGACAAATAGGAATAAGCCTGACTGTTAAGTGAATAAAACAGCAACGCGAATAAGTATATATATTTCATTTTGATTGAATTTTTTCCTGAGTGTATTTCTGAGCTTCTATAGCTTTTTGTTTCCAAAATTCTCTGATTTTTTCTGTTTCTTCTGTCATATATGTTTTATCAAACCGATATTTTGTCTCATCCATCAATCGCATTAGATAAGCAGCATAATCGTCAATGATATTTCCGTTTTTGGCAAGATAATTTAGTGTTATGCGCTCAAGAGATTTGCAACGAATTATCCATGCATTCGGATTCATCGGATAAAATTCTAATGACCGACTTGCACAATAGTAAGTAAACTTATCATAACGATGAAATTTTTCGTAATACCCAAAGGTAAGCTCTGCCATCTGGCAAGCAACAGTTTCAACATCTGTCAAAGGTTTCATATATGTTCCGGCATGAACAGCAGAATCGCATATCTCAAAATCCTGCTTAATGCACCATGCAGGTACCATTTGATTGGTGGTTACTTCAAGATTTATCCATTCTTCGGGCGTGAGATTGTCTTCATCCTTATACATTATATAGCAATGTCTTGGCGCATGTGCTAATGAGACTTCTGCACCTATTTCTTCAGCAAGAATTTTATACATCCACGGAAGTGAGCGACATTGACCCTTGTGCGTTTTTAAAACTTTTGACACAAATTGATGATCCCACGGCTTATCATCCTTTGAAAAAGTTTCAAAGTCGTATGTATAAGGTTTATATCCGTTTCCGGAATATGGGTGGAAAAAATATGCATTGAGCGCCATTTGCTTTCCAGTCTTGTAAGAACTGAGTTTGTTTACATCGTAAAATAAGCGAACAAAACTTGTAATCCTGTCTATCTCATCGCAAAAATCGGTTTTATAATCCAATTTGCCCTCATAATATGCCCATTCGGCAAAATACACCGCTCTTTTTATGGATAATGAATCTCTACCGGCAAGCATATCCGACATCTCATTGAATGCCGTTATATAATAATCTTCAGCCATCATTGTCCGCGCATGAGCCGACAGATGTAAAAATAAGAATAGAAAATACACCCATAATTTCTTCATTCCTCAAAATAAGTAAAATCAACACATAATTGAAAATAACACAATATGTTATGCAACACATTCACGAATTAATCGTTGGGGCAACATGATATGAAGAGTCACATATTTGCATTGATATTATCTTGATTCATCTGCTTACTTATACCAATACCCGACAGTGTTTGCCAGCAGCTATAGCCTCAAAGCCGATGACATATCAATTTTTCATCCGAGCTTGTCTTTTTGTCTATACCATGGATATCTTTTCTGTGATTAGCCCGCGCTTCACTTTTCAGACGGTTTAATACCACAATAATCAATTGTTAAAATTGCCGAATACCATAAAAAATCAAAAGCATATACAATTAGAGCCTCCCGATTGGGAGGCTCAATAATATTTGGGGTGTTGACCCTAAAGTGATCCGGATGCGACTCGAACGCATGACCGTCTGCTTAGAAGGCAGATGCTCTATCCAGCTGAGCTACCGGACCATCCTGTTTTGCAGCGCAAAGTTAGACATTTGCACTGGATTACGCAAATTTTGTTAAAGCGAAAGCTGCGAAAGCACACTGTGGATTTTGTCCCTCGTTGCGGCACTGGTGGGCACGAGCGGCAAACGAAGCTCGTTTTCCACATACCCCATGGCGTTTAGCAAACATTTCACGCCGGCGGGATTACCGTCAACCACCATCAATTTAAACAGGTCGGCAAATTTATGGTGTATGGCCCTGGCACCGGCATAATCGCCATCAAGAGCCAGACGCACCATACGCGAAAACTCCTTGGGAAATGCATTGCCAATCACCGAAATAACGCCCACAGCCCCGAGAGTAATCAGCGGAAAAGTGATGCCGTCATCACCTGAAATCACCATAAACCCATCATCCTTGTGCTTTATGATTTCATCCATCTGCACAAAGTTCCCCGATGCCTCTTTCACCCCTATAATATTGGGATATTCGGCGGCAAGACGCAATGTGGTGGCAGCCGCCATGTTCACACCCGTACGACCGGGCACATTGTAAAGCAGCACCGGCAGTGGCGAAGCTTGGGCTACGGCACTGTAGTGTTGGTAAATTCCCTCCTGTGACGGTTTGTTGTAATACGGCACTACCGACAATATAGCCGAATAGCCCGAAAAATCGCCATGCCTGAGATCATCCACCAGAGCGGCTGTGTTGTTTCCTCCACACCCTAAAATCAGTGGAACGCGACCGGACGCTTTCTGTTTCACAAACTCTTGTACCTGATGACGCTCCTCCTTAGTAAGGGTGGCCGCCTCAGCTGTGGTGCCGAGCACCACCAAAAAGTCTATGCCACTGGCTATCTGATGCTCTACCAAACGCTCAAGTGCAGGAAAATCAATAGTTTTGTCGTGTCGGAAAGGGGTTATAAGGGCAACGCCCATACCTTGTAATTTGACAGATGACATATTTAGTGGATTTTTGCTACAAAATTAAACATCACCCATAAAAACACCAAATATTTTTCATTAAGCTAACGCCATTTCAAGTATATTTTCGGGACTGGAAACAATCACGTCAGCATAATGGGCACGCAGCTCGTCGGCTGTGCGGAATCCCCATGTCACCCCAACTGAATACACTCCTGCCCGACGGGCTGTGTCCATATCCACACCCGAGTCTCCCACATACAGTATATCCGCTTTGGGTGTAGGCCGCTTGTTGAGTATTCCGAACACTATTGACGGGTCCGGTTTAACAGGCACACCCTCCTTTTGGCCATCAATTGCCGCCCATTCTATAGTGGGAAAGAAATGGCGTATCAGCCGGTCCACCCCGGCCTGATATTTATTGGAAGCCACTGCCACAGCTATATCGTGAACGCGCAGCTCCTGCAGCAGCTCCGGAATTCCGGGATAAGGTTGCGTAAAGTCGCAGCAATGTGCATTGTAATATTCCAAAAAATGTGGGCGCAGTCGCTCCACATTTTTGGGAGTGCGCATATCCTCCGGCAACGCGCGCTCAAACAGCTTGGTAATGCCTCCCCCCACAAGATTCTTGTAAACATCAGTGGCATGCGTGGGAAATCCGCATGCCTCAAGTGCATGATTTGTGGCCGTGGCAAGGTCGGCTATAGTGTTGAGCAGGGTGCCGTCAAGATCAAATATAACTAACTGTTTCATATCAAAATGGATAACCCACTGAAAAATGCAGCGATGTATCGCGTTTCCAACGGGGATGGATAATAGGCCACGGCTCCTGATTGCGGGCCGGGTTGTGAGCCTTGAAGCCAAGGTCCAGACGGAGCAGGAAATATGTGAAATCCATACGCAATCCTACACCGTAGGCTGCCGCAAGTTCCTTTGCAAACGACCGGAACTTGAACACCCCTCCGGGCTGATTCTCATAGTTCCGTATCGTCCAGATGTTTCCCGCATCCACAAATAGTGCGCCCTCAAACACCCAAAACAGCTTCATCCTGTACTCAAGCGACAAGTCAAGCCTGATGTCGCCGCACTGGTTTATGAAGTCAGTCACGGAATTGCGCGCATCATAACTGCCGGGGCCTAATGTTCTAACGCTCCACCCGCGCACTCCGTTCGCACCTCCCGCATAAAAGCGTTTTTCAAATGGAAGCACCTGCGAGTTTCCGTAAGGCACACCTATACCAAATCCCGCGTGAAACGCCAGCGAATGGCGCGGCGTGAAATTATGGGCTATTGTGTAGTCCACCTCCGCCTTGGCATATTGTGAATACTGGATGCCAAACACCTCATACACTCCGTTCTTTCTTTTCTGATTGGCAAGCGAACTGATAGCGTACAGCAAATTGCCCGCCACCTCACCTGACGCACGCCAGCTATACACATTGGTCTGAAACGGCTCCTTGCGAAGCGACGATGAGGCTATGCGTTTGTTGGTGCGGCGGTAGGTGTAGCCCATGCGCATTATGAAGTGGTCCTCGTAACTGTAGCGCAACAGCGGATTGGTCGGAGCTATCTGATTGATAAAATCTATGGTACTCTCCGGAAGATACACATAGTTTATATCCAGCAGATCAAACGTGCGTCTTTCGCGTCCCTGACGGGCCGTCCATTTGTATTTCCACGCTGCGCCTGCTATTATGCGCGTATATTCGGGTCGTTCCTGATAATTGAACGATAGCGCCAGCTCAGTGCTCGCCTTGATGCGACGCTTGTAGCGCCCCGACAGAAACGGGAACAGGAATTTCGGGAACGTAATGCCCATTTCCCCTGCAAATTCGGTATAGCGGTCATTGATCAGTCCCGACAGATTCCCCGATAGGCTCTCGTAATTGGCTCTGAACTTGGTAGTAAGCAGATTTGATCTGTGAGCAAGATTGCGATGCTGATATGTCAGCCCGACACCAAACCCCAAATCTCCCTCCGAATTCGTGCCCTCAACCTCAAATGATATGCCCTGCTTCTTGTTGCGGCTAAGATATACGTATGCGTCAAGCCATTGCTTGCCGTCCACTTCGGGCTGCGGCACAAGCTGGATATTGATGCTTTTGATTATGCCCAGCTGCGCGAGCTGCTCATAGGTGCGGTCCACCATAAAGCTCCGAAACATCTGTCCCGGCACCAGAAAACATTTCTCCACCAGTATTGATGGCTTGATATAATGGTCCTTGCCATATATCACCTCCACCCCTTTGTACATCACCGTGTCCGATGCCGACGACGGCGCATACCCTGCCGGAGTGGTGATTCCGGCATCATCGGTCACAAAAATCACCTTGTTGATATAGTAGCGCGAATGTCTCGCCGTAGTGTCGGCCACATTTGAGCCGAGTTTGCGCGGTGGCTGCACTGCCAGTGTCAGGTCCACCTGCTTGCTCCCCTCCGCCGTATCGGCATAGAATGTGATATACTCTTTGGTGAATGCATAATAGCCTCGGTTGCGCAAACGCTGCGTTATCAGCGCACGCTCGGTGTCAAGGTCTGTGCGGTCAAGCAAGTCTCCGGGCTTAAGGGTAAAATCTGCCGAATCGCGCATCACTATCTTGGCCAACGCCGTATCCGGAATCTCGTATGTTATGGACGATATGGTGTGAGGGGCACCGGGATTCAACAGGTAGCGCACCTTTATCTTCTTTTTGTCAGGCCGGGCCACGGTGTCCACCTCCACCTGCGCATCCATATACCCCTTGTTTATCAATGCCTGACGCAGCTGATGCTGCGAGGCCGAAGTCAGCTCCGGACTGTAAATCACCGGGGGTTGCCCCATGCGCCGCAGCCATTTGTTGTACCATTTGGTAGAATCCTTTCCCGACAGGTTATATGTGCCGAGCTGAAGTTTCGCAAATCCGAGCACCTTATGGTTAGGTGTCTGACGCAGAAAATTATACAGATCTGCCGTCTCCACTTCCGATGAGTCTTTCACCACAATCTTCACATCGTCAAGCAGCATCTCGCCCTGAGGCACATGACGAGTGGTGCTGCATGCGGCAATAAGCACTGCCGCACACACAGCACAGCATAGCCGCATAATAGATATGTGACCGGCAAATTTCATTCGGAGCAAAATTACATATTTTTATCCACACTGTATAACTTTTCTAACCGATTGCACAAAGCCACCACCCACCAAACAAGTATGTGCACAAAGCATGAGGCGGTCTTTTTGCTGTTTTTAACATAATTGAGTACTTTTGCGTCAGATTTCATCTTTCATCACATCGTTAGAGCAATGAAACGTATCTGCGCTATAATTCTGTCAACACTTGCCGCTCTCTCAGCCTCAGCTTCTTCATCTGAAACCGAGAAAATTGATTACACACCACACATTCATGGCGTGTTGCGTACACGGTTGGAAGTAAACACTACCGATGGCGAATACCGATTTCAGGTCCGCAACGCCCGCGTCACTCTTGACGGCAAAATTGCTTCTTGGGCAGATTATTTCATTCAAACCGACCTGTGCGACCAAGGTAAAATGAAAATTCTTGACGCTTATGCGCGTATCACACCCTCCAAAAACATCTTCTTTCAGGCCGGACAATTCAGAATGCCATTTGGCGTGGAATCATTTCGCGGACCCGCTACATACATATTCGCCAACCGTTCGTTCATGGGCAAACAGATGTGCAATTATCGCGCCGTAGGATTCAAGACCGGCTACAAATTCAGCAACATACCCGTGGGCATCGAAGCCGGACTCTTCAACCCCTCGGCCATAGGCGACCACACCGGCTGGCACAAAGACATCGCCTTCGGCTCCAAATTATGGTACAAGCTCCGCAATGTCACCTTCACCACTGGCTTCCAGTCAATCCACCCGTCTGCCATACGCGCCAACCTCGTTGACGCATCCGTAGCATGGCATACCGACCGTTGGCAAGTGGAGGCCGAATACATGTATGAGCATTATGCCTACAGCGCACACAAGCCCGCCCACAGCTACGTGGCTTTCGCCGACTACCGGTTCCCAATCAAAGCATGGAAATTCAACCGCCTCTCATTTCAGGCGCGATTTGACGGCATCACAGCCCATTCCTCAGCAATCCCCGACGACAACGGCCACCTCATCACCAACAATCCCGCTTGCAACCGTGTGACACTCGGCTCAACCATTAGCTACATTCACACCAAAAGCATTTGGCTTGACATCCGCGCCAACTACGAGAAATATTTTCATCATTCTTCCACCTCCGTCACCTCCGCACTCGGCGACAAAGCTGTACTTGAATTAGTGTTCCGCTTCTGATTTCTTCCCGTCTGCCAAGCTTTATGGCCTCCGATGTTAGGGATATTCGGCATTTTTGTTTATATTTGCCGAATATTTATAACAGTTTATGACTATCAACGAAATACAAGACGAAATCATTGACGAATTTTCGGAAGTGGACGATTGGATGGACCGCTACGCCATGATCATAGATCTCGGCAACTCACTTCCCCCCATTGACGAAAATTTCAAAACACCCCAGCACCTCATCGAGGGATGCCAGAGCCGGGTGTGGCTCAACGCCGAGGAAAAAGACGGCAAAGTATTTTACACCGCCGATTCCGATGCCATCATCGTTAAAGGCATCATCGCCCTGCTCATCAAGGTGCTCAACGGGCACACTCCTGACCAAATTGCTCATGCCGACCTATATTTCATCGACAAAATCGGCCTCGCCGAAAATCTTTCACCCACTCGCTCCAACGGCCTGCTCGCCATGGTCAAGCAGATGCGGTTGTATGCAGTGGCCATGAGCATGCGCGACAAAGCAAATAATTAATCAACTATACCCACAAAACTATGTTCAAAAACCAACCCAGAGGACTCTACGTGCTTGCCTTGGCCAACACCGGCGAACGCTTCGGCTACTACACCATGCTTGCCATCCTGCTCCTCTTCATCCAGGCCAAATTCGGTTTCTCAACCGCATTGGCCGGCACCATCTATTCCTCATTTCTCGCATTGGTTTACTTCATGCCCATGATTGGCGGATGGATTGCCGACAAATGGAATTTCCAGAAAACCGTGACTCTTGGCATTGGTGTGATGTTCCTTGGCTATCTTGTTATGGCTATTCCCACCCAACGCGGAGCCGTATCATCAATGATAATCATGTTTGCCGCACTGCTCCTGATCTCAGCAGGCACCGGCCTGTTCAAGGGCAACCTGCAGGTCATGGTGGGCGATCTTTACAACGACCCCCGCTACAGCGACAAACGCGATGTGGCTTTCTCTCTTTTCTACATGGCCATCAACATCGGTGCCATGTTTGCGCCCATGGTCACTGTTTGGCTTTGTGAAGTGGCCCTCAATGCCAACGGTCTTGTTTACGACGGTGCCATACCCAGCATCTGCAACAAGCTTCTTGCCAACGAGGCCCTGACACCCGAGGCCACCGCTACCCTTACAGCATTTGCTCCTCAGGGAGCTGACCTCAAAGCTTTCGCCACAACCTACATGGACACCATTACCACCGGCTACAGCTATGCTTTTGCAGTAGCTTGCGCCTCTATGGTGGTCAGCTTCATAATCTACAAGCTTGGAGCCAAAACCTATGCCGGCGTCACCGACAGCAAAGGTGCCGCTAAAGGTGCCGCCGCTGCCGCTCCCGTCAAGGAACTCACTCCCGAGCAGACCAAGAGCCGTATCACTGCCCTCCTGCTCACTTTCGCCGTTGTAATCTTCTTCTGGATGGTGTTCCACCAGAACGGTGCCACACTCACCAAATTCGCCGAAGTATTCACATCTTCCGAATCCACCGGGTGGACACGCATTGGATTCAACATCTGGGCTCTTGTCACCATTGTTGTAGGTGTTTATTCATTCTTCAACATCGTTCAGAGCTCCAAGTCAAGCAGCCGCCTCATCTCCGGCATAGTGTTCCTTGCAGCTTGTGGTGTACTTTACTACATTTACTCTATCACCCCCGACACAGTGTCCGGACTTCAGCCACAGGTTTATCAGCAGTTCAACCCCTTCTATGTCGTTGCGCTCACCCCGTTCTCTGTTGCCTTCTTCGCTTGGCTTGCCAAGAAAAAGAAAGAGCCTTCGGCTCCACGCAAAATAGGCTACGGTATGCTCGTGGCCGGTGTGGCTTTCCTGATCATGTGCATCGGTTCCATCGGACTTGGCGTAGCCCCCGAGCAAGGTCAGGGTCAGCATCTTGTAAGCCCCAATCTCCTCATAGGCACATACCTCGTCCTCACATTTGCTGAACTTCTGCTTTCGCCCATGGGCATATCTTTCGTCAGCAAGGTAGCTCCTCCCAAATACAAAGGGGCCATGATGGGATGCTGGTTCGGTGCCACTGCCATCGGCAACTATCTGGTGCTCATTCCCACCCTGCTCTGGAACTCAATTGATGTTTCACTGCTTTGGGCCATTCTTATCGTGCTCTGTCTCATCTCGGCCGGATTCATATTCTTTATGATGAAACGCCTTGAGGCTGCAACCTCCGATGACGATGACACAGCTCCCGTTCCCGATGCTATTGAAACAGTGGAAGACGACGCAATCTGATTCACGCATCTGTCACATAACTCACACGCGGAGCAAACCAACCGCCTGCTCCGCGTGTTTTATTTGCACTATGATGATATATACATTAAACATACTGTCCCAATGGCTCGTGATAATAGCCGCAGTTACAGCGACCACTCTCACCGGATATGCCGTAAACCGATTGCGCAGCGGCAAAGCCACATTGCGTCGCAACTCTACCCCGTGACCAAAATCCGCAAGAATTTAGGCCGACAGGCAAATACATTCTTAAAAAAATGGGGGCAAACAGATTGTAATTAAAAAAAATGTGGTATCTTTGCACTCGGATTTGATTCCGGCGCAAGCTTCGGGGTGTAGCACAGTTGGCTAGCGCGCCACGTTCGGGACGTGGAGGTCGGAAGTTCGAGTCTTCTCACCCCGACTCTTAAGCAACTAATTGCCTGTGAGTTATAACTCACAGGCAATTTTCATATTCTACAGCGGTATATTTTCCTCAGCAGCGCTATTGCTCCCAACCCCAGCACGGCACCCGCCATCATCCACCACCATATCTTCCCATATATCATTTCATGCGTCTTGCCCCGCGATTGATATGGCTGCGGCTGCACGACTCTCACGGTATCGGTTCGCAAAACACTCACCGTATCGCGCATCATCCACACTCGCTGCACCTCCCGTTGCACCACACTGCTCGTCCCCTCGGGCATAATCCTTACCGTGCATCGTTCCGCCACAATAACGGTATCGGCCACTGTTGACAGCACTCGTTCGCGCTCCTTCGACGCATACTCCGATTCCGTCGGCACATAAACTGTCCTGTAGCACCCCGTCATCACAACGGCTGCCATCACCGCTGCCAGCCACCTCATGACCTGTGCTGCAAGTGTGAATACTCCGCCGAGGCATCAAAACACGGACACGCCTTCGCAGCATATTCGCAATGACCGTGAACACTGGCTCCGGGAAACTGTGCGCACAGCTCGGCAATCAACCGTTCAAGCGACTCCCTCTGCGCAGCCGTGCGGGTATCGGCGGGAGTGCGGCCGTCCTCACTGCATCCTCCCACATAGCACACCCCTATCGATCTGCTGTTGTGACCCAGACAGTGTGCGCCTGCCACGGCTATTGGCCGCCCCGACTCTATTCTGCCGTCTATACGCACCACAAAATGATACCCCGCATCACAAAAACCCCTTTGCTTGTGCCACTTTCTTATGTCATCCACCGAAAAATCCTTTCCTTTGGGAGTGGCCGAGCAATGCACAATAATCTCATCAATCTTTCTCATCATCACATATATTTATATTTAAATGCCGCGACGTTTTGTCCGCCAGAAATCTGCGGGCCAGCGATGCCCACCGCGCCCCGTTGCATGAAGCCTTGTTTTCCAGATACGACCAGAATTGCCATCCGCACACCGCACCGGCCACCACCTGCCTCAAATCCACCTTCACCACCTGTGGCATACATATCTGGGCAAAATGCACCAGCAAAAGCACGGCATAAATTTCCGCCAGCGTACGCACCACTTTCCCAAGACGCCAACTTTTCACCTTGCCTGCATCGGCCAAAGCTTTTTCCGGCATAAGCTTCGCCACTCTTCTTCCCAATGCACAGGCACTCCAGCAATCAAGCAGCACAAACCCCGTGCACAAAAGCAAATAAGGCATACCGGGCAAAACAGCACTCCACACAGCAACACCCGCCGTCACACACCATCTCAGCACCGGTTGCCACCAAACAGAATTTTCCATATCCATCATCATATCTTTTGTTTGACACAAAATTATGCCTCCGCAATCCGCTTACGAATGACAAAAAAGCATAAAAACCCCAAAATAATCTCTCTGGGACTTGCATATTTCAAAAACTTATTATAACTTTGTAACGATTTCAAAATAGCAATTATTCCACTATGCACATTATCAACAAGCACGACCGCATCATAAGCATGCTCACAGCAGCCGGCATAAGGTTGTCTCATCAGCGCATGGCCATATTGCAATATCTTTTGGATCACAACACTCATCCCACTGTGGCCGACATATATGACCATCTGCACCCGGAATTCCCCACGCTTTCACGCACAACAGTTTACAACACTCTTAAGCTATTGGTTGAGAGCGGAGCTGTAACCCAGCTTGACATTGACACCGAGTCCGCGCATTATGATGCCGACCTCTCGCCACACGCACATTTTCTCTGCCGCTGCTGCCGCAGAGTATTTGATGTGCCGCTCCCGTCTCATCCGCTTGAGGTGCCGCAAGGTTTCACAACCGACAGCGTCAGCATAAGTTATCATGGGTTATGCCCCTCATGCGCCAAAGACACCCTGCTCAATTGACATTACAACAATCATAGAAACATATTCATTTAACTTATCCTAAAAATCAAAATTCATTATGAAAAAGAAATTTATCTGCACCGTATGCGGTTATGTTCACGAAGGTGATTCTGCCCCCGAAAAATGCCCCCAGTGCGGCGTACCTGCAAGCAAGTTCAAAGAACTTGACGAATCTGCTGCCCTGAAATTTGTCACCGAGCACGAAATCGGCGTGGCTAAAGGCACCGACGAAGAAATGATCAAAGACCTTACAGCTCACTTCAACGGCGAATGTTCCGAAGTTGGCATGTACCTCGCCATGAGCCGTCAGGCCGACCGCGAAGGCTATCCCGAAATTGCAGAAGCTTTCAAGCGCTACGCTTGGGAAGAAGCCGAACACGCTGCCAAATTCGCTGAACTCCTTGGCGAATGTGTTTGGGACACCAAGACCAACCTTGAAAAACGCATGGCTGCCGAAGCTGGTGCTAACGAAGATAAGATGCGTATTGCCCGCCGCGCCAAAGAGCAGAACCTTGATGCCATCCACGACACCGTTCACGAAATGGCAAAGGACGAAGCTCGCCACGGCAAAGGCTTTGAAGGTCTTTACAACCGCTATTTCAAAAAATAATTCCTACTTTTGGATTTCTCAGAGCAGGGATGCCTCAGATTTGGCATCCCTGCTTGTTTTTCAAACTATTTGATTATATTTGCGTTAAATCAGTATAATAACTAAATTTCAGTATCCTTTATGAATACAAAATCAGTAGCGGAAACCCTCCTGCAGCGCCGTAGCATCAGGCGATACGAATACACTCAGGTAACTGATGAGCAGATGCAGTTTATTTACGACGCCATACGCAACACACCCACAAGCTACAATGCACAGCAATATAGCGTCATTGACATTACCGACACCGACACCAAGCTTAAGCTTTATGAGCTTACAAACCAAAAGCAAATCAAAACCTGCTCTCATTTCATGGTGTTCTGTGCCGACTTCCAGAAAATCAGTCAGGCTGCTGCCGCAAAAAAACTTGAAATGCCTGAAATTTACAACACTGCCGACGGTCTTATTCTCGGCACTGTCGATGCTTCTTTAGCCATGATGAGTGCTCTGACTGCCGCATGCTCTTTGGGTCTTGGAACCTGCTGCATAGGATATGCCCGTACAGCCAATCCCCACGCCATATCCCGGCTCCTCCAGCTTCCGCCCCACACCTATGTTGTATGCGGTCTTGCCATAGGAGTGCCACGCGAACTGCCCGACCTCAAGCCCAAACAGCCTCAGAGCCTCATCATTCACCGCAACCATTACCGCACCGACTCCATGCAATCAGACTTGATGGCCTACGATGCCGAAGTCACTGAATATAATGCCAATCGCGCAGGCACCAAATCCTCCAACGACTGGACCGACCATATTCTCGGCTACTATCGCGAGGCCCTCAATTACACCATGCTGCAGGCTCTCAATGAGCAAGGCTTTGATCCGAAAAAATAATAGCCGCACTCACATACATATCCTCCATTATCCACCTCAACGCGGATTGTCCGATACTTTATTTCAGACAATCCGCATTTTTATAGTTACATTTTGAAATTAATTTGCTATATTTGCCGTCAATTTATCACTATACTTAATGTCATTATGAAAAATCTTTCACTATTTGCACTGCGTGCAGCAGCTGTTTTGGCCATGACAGCGACCATGGTTGCCTGTTCCGACAACGATCCGGAAGAACCCACCACCCCTCCGGGGCAAAACCCGGGTAAAAATCCTCCTGCAGAGTCGTCCCCTATTACTATTGTTGAAAATCCCACCTATAGTTCCATAGGCGCATATTATGGCGATTACAACGATGCCGGCACCGGAAACTATACCGTGCAGCTCGTCACAAAAAACATGACTTGGGACGAGGACAACTCTACCTACATTGGCCCGGGTGAAATCATCTACCTTGAATTCAACTCCACCATACCTTCCAACCCCAACCTTGGTGAAATCGTTCCGGGCATTTACACCATTGCTGAGGAAGACTATTCCCTCAACACTGCCTCCGGCAGTATCACCTTCTACCCTGCTGAAGGCAATGAAGACTGGTCAACAATCTCATCAGGCCAGATCAGTGTAGCCCACGAAGGAAATGTATATACACTTACCGGTTCTATTGCTCTCAGCAACGGCAATACTGCCGAAATCAACTACACCGGTACCATAACATTCCTCAACCGTTCCGGCGAAGGCGATATGAGCAACCTTCAATCCGACTTCACAGTCACAGGACTTACAAAAGCCGGTGCCATTAATTTCGGTCAGGCTTTCTCTGAGGAATCCAACTACTGTGCCATAATGCTGGGCGATGATCAGTTCAATCTTGATGAGAACATCGGATCCGGTTCCTCGCTTAATTTCGGTATTAACATTGCTCCCGATGCAACAACCGGCATTCCTTCCGGCACATACACCATTGCTAATTGCCTTGAAACAGAATCTTTCCCCGTAGGTTCTGCATGGGACGGATACTATTTTGCTGATTATGCCGGTTATTACGGCTGCTGGTATTTCTTTGGTGATTACATCGAATCAGCTCTTATGAGTGGCACACTCGTTGTAGAGAACCATAACGACGGCACCTATACCCTCACCTTTGACATGGCCGATGCTTACGGACACAAAGTCAAGGGCACCTACACCGGTAAGCTTCTTTACGCTTACAGTCCCGAATAAACCGCTCTTACAAATATTCTTGAATTATACGGCAGTGGACATCTCGCAATGCAGATGTCCACTGCCTGCGTTTTATAGCCCGCACTAATCTGCCATTCCCGCCCTCGAAAAAAAGATTGGATTTGCTGTGACAAGTATTTTTCTGTAATCCTTGGCGATTTTTAGAGCCTCTTTATTTACAAGCAGGCCGGAGCGAAAAGCTAATACAATTGCCTTACATCTTGATGCAAAAGCAGCAATTAAAATCCAAACAATCCTCAATTTGTATCTAAAAAAGGTGTGATATAGCTTAAATTCACTATATTTGCCAAATAATGTCAAGACAAAAATAATTAATATGCTGTTTACGAAGAAGATTAAAGAGTTACGCATTCAGAACCAAATGCCTCAAAGGCAGATTGCTGCTGCTCTTGACATAGACACTGCAACATATTGTAAGATAGAAAAAGGTGAACGCAAAGCCAGGAAAGAGCAAGTTGCATTATTGTCGGAGATGTTTCATGTAGAAATGACAGACCTCCTTAAATTATGGCTCGCTGATAAAGTAACAGATATGGTATCTGATGAGCATATTGTTGCATCAGAAGCTCTTTCAATAGCTGCCGAAAACTTAAAAAGAATAGGTTGATATGACAAAGGTAAAATTATACCCTGAATTGAAAATACCCGAAATGCTATTAGCCGATCGGCGTTCTGTATATGGATTAAGAACATATGTCAGTCTATTCAGTAGTGCTGGGGTTGGTTGTTACGGCTTTAAAGAAGAGGGCTTTTATTGTGTAGCCACGGTTGAGTTGTTAGAACGTAGATTAAAGATTCAGAGGTTTAATCAGAAATGCGTTTATAACAGCGGATATATTTGTGGTGATATGACTACGCAAGAGACGAAAGATAAGGTTTTTGCGGAGTTGGCAATGTGGAAAAGAGGACTCAATCTAACAGATTTGGATGTACTGATTGCAACGCCTCCTTGTCAGGGTATGTCTGTTGCTAACCATAAGAAGAAAGATGAGTTAAAACGCAACTCGTTGGTTGTAGAGTCTATAAAGATGGCACAGCATATCAAGCCCAAGTTCTTTATATTTGAAAATGTTAGAGCCTTTCTAACATCTGTATGTACCGACATTGATGGTCAAGATAAGCCAATTAAAAATGCCATTGAGGCTAACTTGTCAGGAGCTTACAATATCCTTTATAAAGTCGTAAACTTCAAGGATTATGGTAATCCGTCAAGTCGGACAAGAACATTGGTTATTGGCGTTCGTAAAGATTTGAAAGAGGTTACTCCATATGATATTTTTCCAGACAAACAGCCTGAGAGAACCTTAAGACAAATTATTGGGCATTTGCCTGCGCTAAGGAAGATGGGCGAAATTTCTGAAAATGATATTTATCATAATTTCAGGAAGTACTCACCTCGTATGGAAGCATGGATTGCAGATATTAAAGAAGGACAATCCGCATTTGATAACACAGATATATCAAAGATACCGCATAGTGTGAAGAATGGTGTTATAGTGTACAATGCTCGCAAAAATGGCGACAAATATACTCGTCAGTATTGGGATAAGGTAGCACCTTGCATTCATACTCGTAACGATATTTTGGCAAGTCAAAATACCGTTCACCCTGTAGATAACAGAGTGTTCAGTATCAGAGAGATTATGCTTATGATGTCCGTTCCTTCATCTTTTAATTGGAGCGACATTACTTTTGATGAGTTAAACAGAATGTCATTGAAAGAGAAAGAAGCATTCTTGAAGAAAGAAGAAATGAATATACGCCAAAATTTGGGCGAGGCTGTACCTACTATTATATTCAAGCAAATTGCATCTAAGGTTCGTAGAGCTTTATGCAAGCCCACCTTATCCCAACAAGACATAAAGGTTCTGATAGATAAAAGAAATTTGGCTACACATTCTTGCTTAGTGGACTACATTAAGAATAATAACCATTATGGGTTTGCTGAATTATCTAAAATTGCTGAATTGGCTAATGCGCAAAGAAGGGATAATGCGGCATATTATACAAGGCAGGATATCTGCTACACTATAGTTAAAAGTTTGCCTGACGCAAAGAACTACACGGAACTAAACATTTTAGAGCCATCAATTGGTGTAGGTAATTTCCTACCAACCATTATATTAAAGTATTCAAGCGTACAAACTGTTAATATTGATGTGGTTGATATTGATGCAAACAGTTTAGAAATATTAAGAGAATTGGTTGCAAAGATTGATGTACCCAATAACATTCACATTAATTACATCAATGCAGATTTTTTGTTACATAACTTCAATAAGAAGTATGATATTGTTGTCGGAAACCCTCCATACAAAAAACTGACAAAAGACAAACAGTTATTGGCAAAATACAAAATCGGTGCATCCAATAAAGATACCAACAATATATTCTCTTTTTTCATTGAGAAAGCGATGAAAATTGGTAATGTTGTATCTCTGATAGTTCCAAAGAGCCTAATAAATGCTCCTGAGTTTAATGTGACGCGGTCACTTATGAAAGAGAAAAATATTTCTCGCATAATTGATTTTGGAGAAAAGGGATTTAAAGGAGTAAAGATTGAAACGGTTTGTTTTATTCTTCACACCCAAAAGAAGCCTCATAATACTTTTGTTGAGTCTTATATTACTGATGAGGTTAAGTGTCATCCGCAATCATATTTGACAGACGATAAATTCCCTTATTGGATTATTTATCGTAATGAGGCTTTTGATGAGATCGCAAACAAAATGGAATTTAATGTATTCAAGGCATATAGGGATCGGGTTATTACAAAGGCTGTCACAAAGGGGAACGGTAAAATCAGAGTTCTGAAATCTCGGAATATTGGCAACAATGAGATTGTCAATATACCTGATTATGATTGTTATATTGATAATATTGAGGGATTGGATGTCGCAAAATATCTTAATCAGGCGAATTGTGTTTTACTTCCTAATCTTACATACAATCCACGTGCTTGTTTCTTGCCCAAGGGTTGTATTGCTGACGGTTCTGTCGCAATACTTACTTTGGCAAAAGAAGATGACATCGTAACTAATGAGGATTTGGCATTTTACGCTACTGATAGTTTTACGAAATTTTATGCGATTGCTCGTAATTTAGGCACACGCTCACTTAACATCGATAACAACTCTGTTTTCTTTTTTGGAAAACTTAAACAGCAAAGGATATGAGAAATGCTATCAACGAATATCTTAGTCAATTTGATCTAGATATACGCAAATCGCACGATGCAAGATTTGTGGATCAAAAGTGTACTCCCGATATTGTATGCTTTATGGCAGATTGTGTTATGAATATGGTGGCTACAAAACCTGTATTTGTGATTAACGATATATGGAATACACAGTATTTCATTCAGAACACAAGAGTAATCTTTAATAAGCCGTGGGCCAATGACAAGAAAGCATATAATGAATATAACAAGGTATTGTCTCAGCCCCTTAAACTTTTGGCATATGCTCATATTCTTAATGTTGAAATAATAGATAGCACATTGACATTTTCTGTGGCCAACGAGGATTTATTGGACTACATTTCACGTAAAGACATGAATGCATACAACTTCTTATATTGCTATTTTATGAAAGTAATGTCTGATAGTGGCTTTATGAAGTATTTTGAGGAGTATGCAAAAGACAGTATCGATTATCCTGTTGCAGCAAAAGATGAAATATACGAAAGGTATTACCGTTTAATTAATGGCAATACTCCATCCCATTCACGATTGGATATTCGGCGTATGTTCCACAAAGTATTCAATGTGTACGCTGCTGAACATCATTTGCGCGGAAGCAATGGCAAGATTGCCTACTATTCCGACTTGATGTACAACAAGAAAAATTGGCGAGATATGGATAAAGATAAGACCATCACACGTCAAGAGGCAATGACACCTGATAAGATTGAAAAGCAAGAGGCTATCAACTCTTATTATGTTCAGAAAGCAATTGCATTGATCAGAAAAATTCACACGGTAAGCGAGGTGAATGATAGTTGGAGCAACGGTGAGGCTACACAAGTGCATCATATATTTCCCAAGTCTCAATTTCCACAAATTGCACATTATGTTGAGAATTTAATATTACTTACTGCAACACAACATAATACAAAAGCTCATCCGAACAATAAAACCCAACAAGTCAATAAAGATTATCAATTGGTCTGCCTATTAGCAAAAGCGGATACCATAGAGAAGTCTTTATTGCGTTTCGGAGAAAAGTACTATCGTAAAGAGTCGTTTGTATATGTCATAAACACTGGATTAACTGCTGAGTTTAGTACAGAATTGTCATTCAACGACATAAAGAAAAAATTGATTCAATTTTATAATGTAGCTTAATATGTATAGACAAACTTTTGGTTCAACAAAACAAATTCAATTCGCAGATGAACATGAATATTATAGACTGCTAGGCTATTTAGCAAAGTCAGATGGAAGCACCGAGTTAGCATGGGAGCATAACGAGCAACAAGGTGCATGGGGAAGCGAGGGGCGAATAAAGTTTAGAAGCCCTAAGCCAAATAATATTGGCAAATTGAAACTAACGGCTGGAGTTGGAAATGTTTTATATCGGGTTAATTGTAATAGTTTTGTAGAAAATTTGTACAGGTACCATCACTATGTAAAAGGTGATAGACAAAACATAACACAGATATTAACAACTATACCTCCTCAATTCATTGATGATTTTAACGATGGCTTGAATTTGTAATATGCCCATATAATGTCCCCGCTTCTGTTACGCTGCAATGCCACATCAATCTTGGAATAATTGAAACGATGTCAACTTTAAACCCGTTGAATATTAATAGTTCATAGTGAATACGACGCATTGTACCGCGTTTGCTCACCCATGTATCTCAATGGCATTTCCAAATTCTGCCGTTTCAGATTAGTGACACGTGTTAAAATCATTTTTCAGCGAGAAATGATTTGGATCCCCTTTTTCTCCAACATTCAGCTTTACCATGCATTACCTCATTAGATCTATGAACATTGTTTGGCTTCATAAACGCTTTTGTACTAAGCCATTCTGCGCATTTTCACTCTTTTTATGCAATATTTCCAGAGTTTTTCTGTAACTTTGCATGGTTTTCACGATAGAGATCCTGTAAACCGCTAAATACACTTTAAGTACTTACAATTCTATCGTATGCATAATTCTCTACCCGCTGTGCTCATCCTTGAAGACGGCACACGCTTTGAAGGCAAATCTTTCGGATTCAAAGGCTCAACTTCCGGCGAAGTAGTTTTCAACACGGCAATGACCGGCTACCCCGAAAGCCTCACCGACCCTTCCTATGAGGGACAGATTCTCGTCACCACCTACCCCATTCTTGGTAATTACGGCGTTCCGCCACGACGCGAAAAAAACGATGTGAGCGAATATTACGAGAGCGACCACATTCATGCACGCGCAATCGTGTGTCAGGACTATTCATGGGACCACTCGCATTGGCAGGCCGACCGCTCTCTTGCCCAATGGCTCAACGAAGAGAATATTGTGGGTATATATGGGATTGACACTCGCGCCCTGACCAAACATCTGCGTGAAAAAGGCTCCATGCTCGGCAAAATAATTGTGGACGGATGCGACGATGTTGAGTTCTATGATCCTAACAAAGAGAATCTTGTTGCAAAAGTAAGCTGTCCCGAAGTGGAATACCACGGTAACGGCGACAAAACTGTAGTACTTGTGGACTGCGGAGTCAAGCACAACATTATCCGATGCCTCACGCGTAGAGGCGTACGCGTTGTGAGGGTGCCATGGAACTATGACTTCACTTCCATACCCTACGACGGCCTTTTTATATCCAACGGCCCAGGCAACCCCGATATGGCGGAAACCACGGTTGAAAACATTCGTAAGGCCATGAAGATTGGCAAACCTATCTGCGGGATATGCATGGGCAACCAGCTGCTCAGCAAAGCTGCCGGTGCAAGGATTTACAAACTCAAATACGGACACCGAAGCCATAACCAGCCTGTCATGCGCACCGGCACCAACCAGTGCTATGTCACTTCCCAGAATCATGGGTTTGCGGTGGACCAGTCAACTCTTCCTGCTGACTGGGAACCTCTTTTTGTGAACATGAACGATGGCACCAACGAAGGCATCCGACACAAAAGCAAACCTTTCTTCTCCGCTCAATTCCATCCCGAGGCCAGCAGCGGCCCCAAGGACACCGAGTTTTTCTTTGACGAATTCATCCAGATGCTTTAATCCTCGATACAATGAAAACTACCAATCGCGACGAAAATATCAAAAAAGTGCTCCTGCTCGGCTCGGGCGCTCTTAAAATAGGTGAAGCCGGTGAATTTGACTATTCTGGCTCACAGGCTCTCAAGGCCATGAAAGAGGAGGGCATCACCACTGTGCTCATCAACCCCAACATTGCCACTGTACAGACTTCCGACGGATTTGCCGACAAAATATATTTCCTTCCCGTCACACCATATTTTGTAGAAAAAGTTATTGAGCGTGAAAAGCCCGATGGCATACTGCTGGCGTTCGGAGGCCAAACAGCCCTCAACTGTGGTGTGGAACTGTACAAAAAGCATATTCTGGACAAGTACAACGTAAAAGTACTCGGCACCCCAGTTCAGGCCATCATAGACACTGAGGACCGTGAACTCTTTGTGCACAAGCTTGACGAAATCAACGTAAAAACCATTAAGAGCGAAGCCGTCAACACCGTTGCTGATGCCATTCAGGCTGCCGCCACGCTTGGCTATCCGGTTATAGTTCGTGCCGCCTATGCTTTAGGCGGACTCGGTTCCGGATTCTGCGACAACGAGCAGGAACTTATAGCCCTTGCCGAAAAGGCGCTCTCTTTCTCACCGCAGGTACTTGTGGAGAAATCGCTTAAAGGATGGAAAGAAGTGGAATATGAAGTTGTGCGCGACCGTTTCGACAACTGCATCACAGTGTGCAACATGGAAAACTTTGACCCACTGGGCATACACACCGGTGAAAGTATCGTGGTCGCACCATCGCAGACTCTTAGCAATGAGGACTATCATTATCTGCGCAAACTCGCCATCAAGATCATACGCCATGTAGGTATTGTGGGCGAATGTAATGTGCAGTATGCTTTTGACCCCGAGTCAATGGACTATCGCGTCATTGAGGTTAATGCCCGACTCAGCCGCTCTTCGGCTCTTGCCTCCAAAGCCACCGGCTACCCGCTGGCTTTCGTGGCTGCGAAGCTCGGATTGGGCTACGGTCTCTTTGATCTCAAAAACTCCGTCACAAAGCAGACCTCAGCCTTCTTTGAACCGGCTTTGGACTATATTGTATGCAAGATTCCGCGCTGGGACCTTGGTAAATTTCATGGCGTGCGCCGCGAAATTGGCTCCTCAATGAAATCTGTGGGTGAAGTCATGGCCATAGGCCGTACTTTTGAGGAGGTCATCCAAAAAGGACTCCGCATGATTGGTCAGGGAATGCACGGATTTGTAGGTAATCACGACATTGATGTTCCCGATCTTGACCATGCTCTCTCCGAGCCGACCGACAAGCGTATCTTCGTCATATCCAAAGCCATGCAGCAAGGATATGATGTTGAAAAAATCCATGCGCTCACCAAAATTGACCGCTGGTTCCTATACCGTCTCCAGAATATCATAGACACTTCCCGGGAGCTTCGCAAAGCAAGTACCCTTGAAGAACTTTCACCGACTCTCCTGCGCACTGCCAAGGAACAAGGGTTCAGCGACTTCCAGATAGCACGCGAGGTCCTGAAAGCCGGCATGACCGATGCCGAGCAGGCCAATCTGCAAGTGCGCTCATTGCGTAAATCGCTTGGCATAACGCCCGTAGTCAAGCAAATTGACACATTGGCGGCCGAATACCCCGCAATGACCAACTATCTCTATCTCACCTACAACGGGTCTGAAAATGATATACAGTATGTAGGCGATCACCGTTCTATTGTGGTGTTGGGTTCCGGCGCGTACCGTATAGGCAGCTCAGTGGAATTTGACTGGTGCTCCGTAAACGCTCTGCTAACGGTAAAAAAAGAAGGGTGGCGCTCGGTTATGATCAACTACAATCCCGAGACCGTGTCAACCGACTATGACATGTGCGACCGATTGTATTTCGATGAGCTTACTTTTGAGCGCGTCATGGATATTCTGGATCTTGAGTCTCCTCATGGCGTAATCCTGTCGGTAGGTGGTCAGATACCAAACAACCTTGCCACTCGGCTTGACAAAGAGCATGTCAACATCCTTGGCACATCTGCCAAAAGCATTGACAATGCCGAGGACCGCAACAAATTCTCCGCTATGCTTGACCGCCTCGGCATTGACCAGCCCCGTTGGCGCGAGCTGACAAGCTTTGACGACATCAACAAGTTTATTGATGAAGTGGGATTTCCGGTACTCGTGCGCCCGAGCTACGTGCTCAGCGGTGCCGCGATGAATGTGTGCTCCAACTCTGAGGAACTGCACCGATTCCTGCGGCTTGCCGCAAATGTGTCCAAAAAGCACCCCGTTGTGGTAACGGAATTCATTCAGAACGCCAAGGAGATAGAGATGGATGCTGTGGCACAGAACGGCGACATCAAGGTTTATGCCATTTCCGAACATATAGAATTTGCTGGTGTCCACTCAGGTGATGCCACAATACAGTTTCCCCCGCAAAAACTGTATGTGGAAACCATGCGCCGCATAAAGAAAGTCTCATCGCAAATAGCCAAGGCTCTCAACATTTCAGGTCCGTTCAACATTCAGTTCCTTGCCAAGAACAACGACATCAAGGTTATTGAATGCAACCTTCGCGCATCACGAAGCTTTCCGTTCGTGTCAAAGGTTCTGAAAATCAACTTTATTGACCTTGCCACTAAAGTAATGCTGGGAATCCCGGTAGAGAAACCTGCCAAAAATGCTTTTGACCTTGATTACGTGGGTATTAAAGCATCTCAGTTCAGTTTCTCGCGGTTGCAGGGTGCCGATCCGGTTCTTGGCGTTGACATGTCATCTACCGGCGAGGTCGGGTGTCTCGGCATCGACACATCCGAAGCCCTCATGAAATCCATGCTCTCCGTTGGCTTGCGAGTCCCCTCCAAAGGTGTGCTTCTGAGCACCGGCACGGCCAAACAGAAAGCGGCAATGCTTGAAGCGGCACAGCAGCTCAACCGTTGTGGCTACCGTATTTATGCCACCGGTGGCACACACCGTTTCCTGAACGACAATGGCGTGCCTGCCCTGCGCGTGTATTGGCCCAGCGAAGCCGACATGCATCCGCAGGCTCTGCAGCTGCTTCATGACAGGGAAATTGATTTGGTCGTAAATATCCCTAAGAATCTTACTCCCGCCGAACTTACCAACGGACATAAGATTCGCCGCGCTGCCATTGACCTTAACATACCTCTGCTCACCAATGCCCGTCTTGCTTCGGCTTTCATCAATGCCTTCACCACTCTTAGCCTTGACGACATTGAAATAAAACCATGGGATGAATACTGATCTCACCCTTTCGGAATTGCAGCATGCCACTGTGCAGACTCTCTCGGCCATTTATCCGCAGAGTGAGGCACAGTGGCTGTGGCGTGAGATGATGCTGCGCATCAAAGGCTGGGACCGGGTTCAACTCGCTATCCGCGCCAACGACACGGTTTCGGATTTTGTAAAGCAAAAAGTTGCCGACACCACTGCCCGTTTGCTTACTCATGAGCCTATACAATACATTTTCGGCATGACCGAATTTTATGGCTTGCAGCTTCATGTATCGCCCGATGTGCTTATTCCGCGCCCGGAGACAGCCGAACTTGTCGATATTATCGTTCGTCAGGCCAATAATCAGCCCGATTTGCGTGTTCTTGACCTATGCACCGGCAGCGGATGCATAGCCGTTGCTCTGGCTCGCAATTTACTGTTTCCGCACATTGACGCTGTTGACTTGAGCGCAAAGGCGCTGGAAATTGCCGAAGCAAATGCCCGGGAACTGAGAGTCAAGATTAATTTCTCCCGGCGCGATGCGCTCCACCTCCCTCCGGCCCCGTCTCCTTGCTACGACATAATAGTAAGCAATCCGCCTTACATCACTGAGCATGAGAAATCCTCAATGGACCCCAATGTGCTTGATTACGAACCGCACATGGCTCTGTTCGTGCCTGACAATAATCCACTCCTGTTTTACCGGGCAATAGCTTCGTATGCTCTCTCCGCATTGGTGCCGTCAGGTAGGTTGTACTTTGAAATCAACCCTGACTACGCATCACAAATCAGCGATGAGCTTAAACAACAGGGATGGGAGGACATAAATGTAATCCCTGACATGCAGCGTCTTAACCGTTTCATATACTGCACCCGCCCATGAAAAAGCAAATTTCCAAAGCTATGGCTCTGGACCGGTTGGAATCACTTTGCGTGGCGGCGGAACGGTGCGAAAGTGAACTCCGGCGCAAGCTGTTTACATGGCAGATACCTTCGGCAGATGCCGATGCCATAATGCTGCATCTCAAAAAAAATAGATTTGTGAGCGATGAACGGTTCGCCCGCTCTTTTGTCCGCGACAAATACCGTCTGTCTATGTGGGGCAGACGCAAGATTGTGAACGAGCTTATGACAAAGCGCGTGGATGCCGCATACATTCGGCAAGCTCTTGATGAGATTGAGGAAGACAGTTACACCGAAAATGCCCGCAGAATCATCAAAGCCAAAATGCGCTCTATAAAGGATGTCAACACCTATGACGGACGCACAAAGCTGTTTCGGTATGCCGTTGGTCGGGGATATGAACCGTCACTGGTGGCTTCTATCATCAAAAATCCCGCCTTATGGACTGGCGAAGATTGCTGAAAGGGGCCGCAAACCTCATTTGGCCGGAAGTGTGTGAGGTCTGTGGCTGCTCGCTTGTCAATGGCGAAAAAGTAATCTGTCTCGGATGCCGGCTGAAGTTGCCGCGCACCATGCTTCACACCGACTCGTTCAGCATCATTCATCAGCGGCTCGCCGGCAAAGTGCCTGTAGAACGGGCTGCCGGATACTTCTACTATTACCGTTCCGGCGAGTTTACACGCCTGATATATGCCACCAAATATCATGGCCGCCCGAAAGTGGCACGCTATCTCGCCTCCGAATATGCCCGCGAAATCCGCTCTGACGGATTTTTTGACGGAATAGACTTGGTTATCCCGGTTCCGCTTCATCGGTTCAAAGAATGGAAACGAGGATACAACCAGAGCCGCTACATAGCTTTGGGCATTGCCGATGTCACCGGGATTGCTGTCGGGAATAATCTTGTGGCCACTCGCTCACATGCCACACAGACGCGCAAGAATGCCTATCACAGATGGCTCAATTCACGCAACTTGTACAGGGCCGTCAACCCCTCTGAACTTGAAGGAAAACACATTCTGATAGTGGACGATGTGCTCACCACCGGCTCTACTCTACTGGCATGCTGCGAAGCTATTCACACCGCCGCCCCCTCAGCCCGCATATCAGTGCTCACGCTCGCCGTGGCGCACCTACAATGACTTACGCCTGAAAGCGTCAATAAAACTGCCGGGAGTGGCATTATAAATATTTGCCCCTATATACCGTGCATACTCATCCACATCAAAATATGCCTTGAACGCAATGTGGAAACTGAGCAACAGCTCATGGAGCCGTACATTCTTATAAACAGATGCCACACGTTGATGCTCTGCATCGTTGTCACGATAAAAATGCGGCTGTACGCTCACCACCTCGTTATTCTCATTCACATCCAGCGTTTTTGTCCATGAATGGTCGGCACCGGTCAGATACACATTTCTGTACCCCATCCATAATGCCGCCATGATTGATGGAATAAGAACATTGCGGGGACGTGGCATTCCGAGTTTGTGATTGTATGCAAAATGACGCAACCATTTTGCACCCTCTATACCCACAAAATTGAATTCGCGCACATCAATCCATTTAGTCCGTGGAACATTCTTTCCACGTGGAACAAATAAAATTATGGGCCATTCCACGCTCTCCAAATTGTGGAACAATTGTTCCACGTTGTCATTTATCCCCCGATTGAAGAACACCGGATCGGCCAAAAGATAATATTTCGGGCGTAAAGCAAAAAACTCATCAGTGTTTGCAGCAAAATTCACCGCGAGCAGCGGATATTTCTTAAACGCCTCAGGATGATCCACAAGGCTTTGCGACAGCGACGGACCGTTGCCCATTACAATTATAGTATCGCCTTCGGGTTTTATCCCTTTCCAGTTCACACATCGGCTCTGCAAAGCCATTTTCACAAGCCCTTTGGCAGTCAGTCCCGCCGTTTTGATTATTTCACCAATCTTCATAACAACACTAAAGGTCTATATGCCGCACTGCAACAGGCTCTTGCAGAAATATGCGGGCAAGGTCGGTAAACTTGTCGGGGTCCTCGGTCGTGAGATAACGGCATGTGCCTCCCTTGGAACATCTGCACTCCATCTCGGGATGCCTCTTCATGTAGTCGGCAAGGCTCCGCGCCACAATTTCACCCTGGGTCACAATTTTTATGTGCTCCGGCACCGCATCACGTATTTTAGGATAAAGTATTGGATAATGGGTGCATGCGAGCACTATAGTATCTATTTCCGGACCTTTTTTAAGCAAGCCGTCCACATATTTGCGCACAAAATAGTCGGCACCCTCGCTCTCGGCCTCATGATTTTCCACAAGCGGCACCCACATCGGACACGCCTGTGAATATACCTTAAAATCGGGATTCAGTTTAGCCACCTCCATCTCATAGCTGTGGGACTGCACGGTACCGTTGGTACCCATCACCCCGATATTTCCGGTGCTTGACAATTCCCCCAACGCCTCTACGGTGGGGCGTATCACGCCAAGTACGCGCCTTGTCGGGTCAATTACCGGCAAGTCGCGCTGCTGAATAGAACGCAACGCCTTTGCTGAGGCTGTGTTGCATGCCAGTATCACCAGTTTGCACCCCTGAGCGAACAGATATTTCACCGCCTCAAGCGTGAACTGATACACCACGTCAAAAGACCTTGTGCCGTAAGGAGCACGCGCATTATCGCCCAGATACAGATAGTCATATTCTGGCAGCTGACTGCGTATTGCCTTAAGAATCGTCAAACCGCCGTAACCCGAATCAAACACCCCGATTGGCGAGGTTCCATTCTCTTTTTGTTGCATGCCACAAAGGTAATCAAATTATACAACAATTCAGCGCATCGTAAATAACGGCGCACAAAAAAAGGCTGCACCGTGGTGCAACCTTTCTATAGAGTCTGTGTTGTGGAGATTATTTCAACCCGAGTTTTGCTTTTACCTGAGGGGTGATGTCCTCAACAGTCTTGCCCACGTAAATAGGCACATTGTTTTCAAAAATCATGGTGTAATCGCCTTCTGCGCCCACAGCCTGTATAGCAGTCATAACTTTCTGCTGAATAGGAGCCATAAGCTGCTCCTGCTGACGCTGGAGGTCCTGAGTGGCGGTGGTACGGAACTGATTCATTTTCTGGTCAAGCTCCTGAAGCTCCGACATACGGCGATCCTTGATGGTTTGGGGAGTCTCATCGTTCATGCCCTGGAATTCGGTGTATTTTTTATTGAATTCCTCCTGCAGGTTCTTGAATTCATCCTCATATTTCTTGGAGGCTGCTTCAAGAGCAGTGCGTGCCTCGGTCATATCGGGCATAGCTTCAATAATGGGCTGGGCATTGACAACGCCAAACTTCTGTGCAAACGCCATTGAGGGTAAAGCCACTACAATGGCAAGTAACAATTTCTTGATCATTGGTTAGGTATAGTTATTGTTTTTATATTCTCTAATTATAACGGCAGTCACACCGCCAAATTGTTAACCTGATAGTGAAATTTAATTAAACGCAAAGATATTAAAATTATCGCGCATAGCCAAGTTTTGCGAGCACATCATTGCTCACATCTATACGCGGCGAAGCAAAAATGATGTCCGCGCTTGAGGCACGGTCAAAAATACACATGTAACCGCGCTCCTCACTCACTTTCTTTACCGCATTATATACTTCTTCCTGAATAGGCTTCATGAGCGACTGACGCTTCTTGTACATTTCACCGTCAGGGCCGAAATATTTGTTGCGTAGCTCGGCAGCCTCTTTTTCTTTAGCCACGATGTTGGCTTCTTCTTTTTTCTTCTGCTCATCGGTCAGGAAAGGCATCTGACTCTGATAGTTCTTGTACATGGTCTCAGCCTCACGCTGCACACCCTCCACTTCTTTCTGCCAACGCTGCGACAGCTGGTCAAGCTGGTTGTTGGCCACTTCATAAGCGGGCACATTGGAAAGTATATACTCCATGTCCACCAGCGCAAATTTCTGAGCTTTGGCAGCGGCAAAACCCACTGCCACAAATGCCATCATAATGGCTATTCTTTTTATTAATGTCTTCATAATTTCACAATAAATAGATTATAGTGTTAAGACTATTACGGCCTTGAAAAGTTCAAATCCAATATATTAAATTATGTTAGAACTCCTGACCGAGCACAAAATGGAAGTGACTGCCGCCACGTTCGCCAAACACCTGATCGAAACCATAAGCCCAGTCTATACCCATCATACCTACCATAGGCAGATATATGCGAAGACCCACACCGGCACTGCGCTTGAGATTGAACGGAGTGAAGCTCTTGACATCGGTCCATGCATTACCGCCCTCCACAAATGCCAGTCCGTAGATAGTGGTTGAAGGCTGGAGCATGAACGGGAAGTGAAGCTCCATGCCCAGTCGGGTGTAAGCGTAACCCTCATAACCCCACGGAGTGAGTGCGCCGTTGTCATAACCGCGCAAGCCTATGGTCTCCGTTGCATAGGTATATGATCCTGACATACCGTCACCACCCACGTAGAATGTTTCAAACGGAGATTTGAGCCACTTGTTATAGCTGCCCAACAGACCTATGTCGGCACGGGTCATGAGCACGAGCGTCCATTTGCCATTGGGGTCGGTGAGAGGAGTGTAGGTGCGGGCACGGAACTTGAGTTTCCAGTACTCAATCCACTTATACATCTCTTTCTTTGACTCTACGGAATTTTCTTTATAGAGTTTCTCCCAATTCTTTTTTCCGAACAATGATGCCGGAGGAGTGAGCTGCAATCCCAGCGAGAACTGCGAGCCTCGGCGGGTATATAGAGGATTGTCTATACTGTTTCGGGCTAAGGTAAGACCGAGCACAAGAGAATTGGAAGTACCGTTGTTCATATAATACAGGTATTCCCAGTTCTTAAGATAATACCAGTTGTAGCTGAGGTCGGTCTGGAAAGTGAAGTAGTCGTCAGGCCAGCTCAAACGCTTACCGAAACCAACGGTCACGCCCACCATCTGAAGCACTTTGTTGGGGTCGTAAGCATTGGTTATACTGTTTTGGTAATAATCGCTTCCGTAACCATAGCCATAACCGTAGCCGTAATTATAGGCAGTGTTGGCCCATCGGCTGTTGTAGTAAGAAGAGTTCACACCGGTTTGACGGCTGTAGTACGCCGACACGCTGAGCGAGTTGGGTCGTTTGCCTCCAAACCACGGGTCAAGGAACGACACACTGTAAGCCTGATAATATCGGGCATTGGTCTGAGCCGAAATAGTAAATGTCTGACCTTCGCCCTGCGGTATAAGTCCTTTATACGAACTGGGATGGAACAGATTTTTGATTGAGAAGTTGGTGAACTTCAAGGCAAGTTTTCCGATAACGCCTGTCTGTCCCCAACCGAGAGAGAACTCAATCTGGTCGTTAGCCTTGGATTCAAGGTTGAATATAATATCTACCGTACCGTTCTCCTCATTAGGCTCAGGGCGAATATCCATATTTTCAGGATTGAAGTGTCCGGTCTGTGCTATTTCACGGGCAGAACGCATGAGGTCCTCCTTGGAGAACAGGTCGCCCGGGCGAACACGCAATTCACGACGGATGACTTTCTCATACAACCTGTCGTTACCGTTTATCACCACATTGTTGATTCGTGCCTGCGGGCCCTCAACCATGCGCATTTCCAAATCAATTGAATCTCCATGCACATTTTTTTCTATCGGCACGAGGTTATAGAAAAGATAACCACGGTTCATGTACAGGTTGGCCACGGCATCATCGTCCTCAGTGGTGCGCTTGTTGAGCAACTTCTGGTTATAAACATCACCTTTCTTGAAGCCCAGCACATCGTCAAGCACCTGTGTGGGATAAATGGTGTTGCCTACCCACGATATATCGTTGATGTAGTATTTTTTACCTTCTTCAAGAGAAATATATACATCCACAGTCTTGTCATTGTAAGGAACAACGCTGTCGCTCAATATTTTGGCATCACGATAACCTTTTTCGTTATATTTCTGGATTATTCGGTTAAGGTCATCGCGGTAATCGCTCTCCACAAATTTCTTTTGCTTGAACAGATTCAGCAACTTGCCTTTTTCGTTTGTTTTCTTCATGGTGCGCTGCAACGCATTATCGCTCATCACCTCGTTGCCATCAATATAAATCTTGTGCACCTTTACCTTGTCATGACGATCCACGACTATGTCCACAATCATCTCGTTTTTTGCCGAGAGGTCTTCGCGCAGATTGATTTTCACTGTTGCGTTGCCAAAACCTTTGGACTTGTAATACTGCTTTATGATAGACTCAGCACGATTCACAATGTTCTGCGTAATCTGATTGCCTTTGTGCAACTGCAGCTTCTCTTCAAGATCCTTGCGCTCGCTTTTGCGCGTACCGATATAGTTGATGGCGGAAATACGCGGTTGCTCACGCAGGTTTATGGCTATCCATGCCTTGTCACCGGCCACTTTCTCCACAGTAATCTTCACGGAGCTGAACAATCCCTGATGCCACAGACGCTTTGAGGCATCGGTGATTTCCGCACCCGGAATATCTATGCGCTCACCCACTTTCAGTCCGGCAAACCCTATTATAAGATAATCCTCGTAGTTGTCGGCCCCGTTCACGGATATTCCGGCTATCTCGTATGTGCGCGGCATCCCGGTAAACAGCACCTTGGGATTTATCACAGTGTCCACTGCAAGCTCCTGAGCACGGGTCCCGACAGCGCCACACGCTGCCATTACCACTGCAAGGAGATATATAAGTTGGTTACGCATAATATGTTGTGAATTCTTTTTTTGCTATTTTGGTTGATTATATACTATTGATTGGTGAGCTGCTCCGAAATACGCCCGTATCGCCGTTCGCGTTTCTGATACTCGGCCACAGCCTCCCTGAGTGACTTTCCGTCAAAGTCGGGCCACAATGTAGGTGTGAAGTACAGCTCGGAATAGGCAATCTGCCACAGCAGATAATTGCTCACTCTTATATCACCGCCCGTGCGTATAAGCAAATCGGGATCGGGAAATTCTGCGGTGGTAAGATGCTGCGACACAGTATTGTCGTCAATATCCGACACATCAAGTTCACCTTTTGCCACTTTAGCCGATATGGAGCGTACAGCCTCGGTTATCTCCCATCGTGAGGAATAACTCAGAGCCAGTATCATTCTCAGACCCGTGCAGTGAGCCGTGGCTGCAACGCACTGGTCAAGAGTGTTGCGCGCATCCTCAGGCAAACGGCTTATGTCGCCTATAATGCGCATCTGCACGTTATTTTCAAGCATTTCAGGAAGTTCGCGGCTCATAGCCATCACGATAAGGCTCATAAGCACATCCACTTCGTGCTGCGGACGGTTCCAGTTTTCAGTAGAGAACGCATAGAGAGTGAGATATTTAATTCCCAATGCATTCGCCTCGCGAATCACATTGCGCACCGAAGTTACGCCCTGCTCATGTCCGCAGGTGCGTTCCTGTCCCTTGGCCTTGGCCCAGCGGCCGTTGCCGTCCATGATAATGGCCACATGCTCAGGTATGCGGGCCGAATCTATGGTGATATTGCAGTCGGTGGTCATTGTATTGCGTTTAAGAAACTTATTTAATCAGTCTATACGATGGCATGTAACACATCTCGGACCGAATTCATAACTCACTCCTATCATTATTGAGGAATACCAGTCGGTATTCTTTATAAAAGAACTCTTAATTTGGTACAAATCCTTCAGTTCGCCGTCAACATGATCGCCAAACACCTTGGTCATGGAAAATTCCAGCATCAGGTTGATACGTTTTGTAGCCTTGTATTTCACACCAAATCCCATAGGGATATTGAGTGCCACCGAAGTATGGTCTCCACTCTTGGCATAAGTGGCACCGATGCCGAGCGACAAGTAAGGAGTCCATCGTTTTAACCTCTTGTAAGTCTCACCGATACCGTAAGCAAAAAAGTTAAATTCTCCGCGTGCCCCAAGGTCGTAAGCCCATCCTTTGAACTGATAATTCACATTCAATGGATAAACATTACTGAATTTTTCGGTATTACCGCTGAGCGACAAAGCGGTCAACTGTCCGCGCAATGCCCAGCGATTGTCATTGAACAGGTAACGGAAAGCCACGTTCATGGCCACCCCGGGACTTGCAAACACATTGCTCTCATTTGCATCGCCGAGATAGCCGCTCATTCCACCTCCCACACCTATATCAAATTTGTATGAGTCATTGTCGCTTTGGCCATAAACAGCGGGAGCCGCCATCAGTATGGCAGCTGCTGCTATAAGTATGGTCATTAAGCTTTTTTTCATCACCGGGATCATTGAAGGGGTTTGAATGTCATGCGATTGATAACTCCCCTCCACACTTTGGCGCTAAGTCCTGACAATTCGGTTTCACCGCCAAACAGATATACGTAAGGGCAATCCCAACTGGTGACGGGTACAGAAGCTCTGCTCTGGCTTCCGCGATACCATACCGGCAGTCCGTTGACAGGCATATCACGCCATCCGTTGGCACCGCCGGCACGAGAGGAGAGAGTCACTGAGTGCACCACACTCTGCGCATAAGCCACCGGGCTAAGGTAGTCGGGGAGCTGCATGCACTGATCGGCCTTAACCCAGTTGAGGCCACGGTTAAGTGATATATAGACATTAGGATTAATCTTTCCGTTTGTCAGTCGTCCGCCTATAGCCACCAATGTGGACACCTCCGAGGCTACCCACTGATTGTTGACCTTGTAGGTGTAGTAAGGCACAAGGCACACACCTTCCATAGCCGGGATGCCGTCAGGAGAGATACAACCCCAAGTATTACCGTCATAAGCCCAAGTTGCCCCGGTGAGCGCACCGCTTGAAGTAGCGCCGCCCACTATCATCAGCATGGGCTCTGTGGACCATTCATTACTATAGGTCACGGCCTGACTGGTTCCCGCTACAGGGAATTTGGCATCAACAGGCGTTTCACCCGAGGCCGGATAGGTGGTATGGTAATATACTCCGTCGTCACCTTTGCGCACACCCAAAAGGGTTGAGCCATAAGCGCCAAGAATATGATTCATTTGTACGGAAAGTACCGTCCAGTTCACGCCTTTGTCGGCTGAAGTAAGCAGTTTGCCATCGAAAGTCACCGCAAACAAGGCATTGTCGGTGGCAGTGATACTGTTGATTAATGCGTCAGAAGGCAGGTTGCTTGCAACATTGGTCCATTCTCCGGCAGGATCGGTGGCGGAAGCCACGCAACAACCGGCATCAGAACGTGTGAAACACAAAACCGAGCCACCTGCATCCACGGTGTGCTGTTCGGCAGGGTCAGCAAGAGATGTAGGCAAACTGCGCATGGCTGCCTTGTCCCAGAACAGCGAGTCCGATACCATTGTATGCACATTGACCTTTATGATATAGTCACGTGAGTGACTGCCGGTGTAATCCACAAGATGGAGCTTTACATCGTTGTGTGAAAAGTCGATTGTATCGGACTTGTCGGTGAGGTAGTTGATGCTCTGCTCAGTGCCGTCAGCCCCGGTAAAAGTCAGTGTAGCCTCGCTAACGGTAGGCAGCCCTATTTCAGCCACAAGTTTATTGATTTTAGTGCCTTTGGGCAAAGAATCGGCGTTATATATCACCGCATTGGTCAAATCAATGGTAAAGAACACCGAATCAAGATTTGCCAACACATTTTTGTCAGCTGAGAGCGCAAAAGAGTTAACAGCCATTGACGAGGTAATCTGCACTTCCTCAGTAGTGCTGTCCTCATCATCATTGTCCTTGTTACATGACACCATGATGCTGCTGACAAACGCTGCAAATAGGATATATAGGGGCAGTCTATGCTTCATAATTATGCTATTTTTCAAACTGCAAAGTTAACAACAATTTCATTAACTAATGTTGCTTTATAGTTAAATTCTGTAACTCTCATGGTCTTCGGGGCAGTTTCACAGACGAACCACGGTGAATATCAGACTATTGCCAATATTTTTAACTGACCTTATCTCGCCTTGGGGCATATCCATGTGCGCCACACCATGCACTCCTAATCGGGCCATATTCTGCTCAATACGGGCCTCGCACCAAAGATTTTCTTTCATAAATTCCCTGAGCAAAGTAGCCCCACCCTCCACCATCAGGGAGGTCACACCACGTTCATACAAGGAGTGGAGCACATCTTTCAAATCCTTGTAGTTGCTCATCACCAATGTGTTGCCGCCCTCCATAACTGCTGCTTCGGCACTCACGCGTCCACGCCGGTCAAGCACCACGCGCAGGGGAGCCTTGCCTTCCACAAGCCTTACGTTCAGACGACAATTATCGGACAATACGGTACCGCTTCCTACCATTATGGCATCGTAGCGGCTACGCATCAAATGCACAAGCGTAGTTCCCAACGGGGATGAAAACTTCATAGGACCGGAGCCATCAATGCGGTCATGGTCAAGCCATCCGTCCGCGCTACATGCCCATTTCAGAGTGACATAAGGCATCTTGTGAGTGTGGGCATACATAAAAACCTTGTTAAGCTCCTTGCACTCCTTCTCCATTACGCCGGTCACTACCTCCACTCCGGCCTCACGAAGCATGGCAACTCCCCTGCCGCTGACTTTGTCAAACGGATCAACACACCCCACCACCACGCGGGGTATGTGCCGTTCTATTATAAGCTTTGCGCAAGGAGGGGTCTTACCATAATGCGAGCACGGCTCAAGAGTGACATACATGGTACTGTGCCGCAACAGTTCGGGTTCCCGAACAGATGCCACGGCATTGACCTCGGCATGTCCTTCTCCACACCGACGATGCCACCCTTCGCCTATTATACGCCCGTCGGCCACAATCACCGCTCCCACCATAGGGTTGGGTGATGCGTACCCCAACCCATTGCGTGCCAGTTGTATGGCACGCGCCATGTAGCGAGTGTCTATTTCCATTTGCCGTCAGCCTTGATGAGGTTCACCAGATGCTCCACAGCCTCATTTTCAGGAATATTCTTTTCCACACATTCCTTACCTCTGTAAAGGCTGATGCGTCCTGCACCTGCACCCACATAGCCGTAATCGGCATCTGCCATCTCACCCGGGCCGTTCACTATACACCCCATTACGCCTATTTTCAGTCCGCGAAGAGATGTTGTGGCCGACTTCACAGCCGCCAATGTGCTCTGGAGATTAAACATGGTTCTGCCGCATCCGGGACACGATATGTACTCTGTACGGGTCACTCTCAGACGCGCTGCCTGCAATATTCCGAATTCAAGCGAAGCGATTTCGGCCGGAGTCAGGACATTGCTCTCAATCCACACACCGTCGCGGAACCCGTTCATCAGCAGAGTTCCAAAATCCACCGATGCCCTTACGGTCAGTTCCTCGGCGGTCAAGTTGCCGTAGTCCACTTTCACCACAACAGGATTATTGATTCCAAGAGCCATCATGCGGTGGAGGGCAGCCTGCATAGAGCCGGGACGATTGGCATGGGAGGATGTGAGCACTATAATTTTATCAGACGGTATTTCACCCCACTTTTCAACGGGAACAGCAGCATCAACTTCCTGATAGTCAAAATTCCCGACGAAAAGGTCAGGTTGGCGGTCGGCGCAATATTCAGCCGCAGAATCAGTGCCTACGACCACCGGCGGATTTGAACCGCCTACATTACCCACAGCCACGCTTTTGCGTCGTTGCGGCATTATGTCATCATAACCGGCAACTTTTTCACCGTCTATATGCGGGGCCTGCTGAAGCTGCTCGATATATTCACGCAACATTGCCGCTACGGGAAGTTCGCACTCAGGCTCCTCACTGAGCGATACCCTGATAGTGTCTCCCACGCCTTCAGCCATGAGAGTGCCGATACCAACACATGATTTTATGCGTCCATCCTCTCCGTCACCAGCCTCGGTGACTCCCAGATGCAACGGGAAATGCATGTTTTCCTCATCCATGGCACGCACAAGACGCCGCACGGTTTCCACCATGACTGCCACATTGGAAGCCTTGACGGATATAACCACACCGGTAAATCCGCGCTTTACGCACACACGCAAAAACTCCATGGCACTCTCCGTCATTCCGGCAGGCGTATCTCCGTAGCGGCTCATGATACGGTCGGAAAGCGACCCGTGGTTCACGCCTATGCGTATAGCGGTGCCATGCTCGCGGCACAGTGACAGAAACGGAGTCAGTGCATCGTCAATTTTCTGCAACTCAGCTGCATATTCCTCATCGGTGTACTCAAGTTTGCGAAAGGTGCGGCCCGGATCCACAAAATTACCGGGATTGATACGCACCTTCTCAACAACTTCAGCTGCCGCGAATGCCGCGCGGGGATTGAAATGAATGTCGGCCACCAAGGGCACATCCACTCCTTTATCCCGAAGTCCGGCACGTATATTGACAAGATTATTGGCCTCGCGCACACCCTGTGCTGTCAGGCGCACTATCTGAGCACCGGCATCGGCTATCCTGCTGCACTGAGCTATGCTTCCCTCGGTGTCCATAGTTGAGGTGGAAGCCATGGACTGAAGGACAACCCTTTGGTCACCGCCAATAGTCACATTCCCTACATGTACGGGAGTGGTGACACGGCGACAGCAATCAAAATCAGTTGACTTTGTACTCATATTCTATCCCCTTGAGTTCCTCGTTAGCCTTCACAATCTTGGCGGAAAGCCCGGAGCGATAGGTTTCAAAACGCGAATGAATCTCTTTGTCGCTCAGCGCAAGTATCTGAGTGGCGAGTATGGCAGCATTCAGCCCGGCATTTATACCCACGGTGGCAACACTCACACCCGGGGGCATCTGCACGATAGAAAGGAGTGCGTCGTTACCGTCAAGAGTTGAATTGATGGGAATACCGATTACAGGGACAGGTGTCATTGCCGCTATTACACCGGGCAATGCAGCTGCCATGCCGGCTGCAGCTATTATCACCTTTATGCCACGGCCTTCGGCTCCGTGGGCAAAATGCTCCACCTCTGCCGGGGTACGGTGCGCACTGAGCGCGTTCATTTCAAACGGGATATGCATGTCGTTAAGAAAAACGGCTGCTTTCTGAAGCACGGGCAAATCGGAGGTGCTGCCCATAATTATGCTTACTAAAGGTGTCATGTTGGTTTAAGAAATGTATAATGATTAGAGTTTATTTACTAATAAAGCGGTATGCCGGAGCAAAGATACACACACAGAAATCCTACCGCAAACCCGGCAAGCACCTGACCCAATGTGTGACGCTGCATTATGAGGCGCGAAGTGCCAACCATACCGCAAAGAATGGTAACAATCACCATAGGCCAAATCATGTCCACTATGCAGAGGTGACTTACGGCCATACGCATTGTCAGGGCCATAAGGCCACCCATGGCGGTCATGTGAGCCGAAATTTTCCACTTGCGGTTTACGAGAGTACATATTATCACGGCCAGCATTGCTCCGACCATAAACATCACGAGCCACATTGGTGCCTGACTCACATACAGGAACCCGGCGCAAGCGGCATAGCTCACCAGCGTTATTATATACGGCAACGTGCGTTCATTCTGTTGTTTGAGTGCCGGATCAGAGAGATGACCGAGCTTCCACAACGCCCATATACACACAAGGGGCACCACGCATATCATCAGTGCCACCACACCAAGCACCCACAATCGTGTGCTCAGCGGAAGCACGCGGAGCATACTCAGCCACAATGCTATGGCCATGCCGTAAACAGGCACTATGGGAGGCCCGAACACAAACGATATTAATCTTGCAATCTTGTACATAATGCTACATTTTGCGTCGGAGACGCCCAACGGGTATTCCGGCTTTTTCTCTATATTTTGTAACGGTGCGCCGCGCCACGCCATACCCTTTTTCATTCATCAAATCAGTTATGGCACGGTCGCTGAGCGGATGCTGCTTGTCTTCGCCGTCTATCACAGCTTTGAGAGCCTCGAGCAGTTCGTGCGACGAGGCATCTGCGCCATCCACGGGACGCTCGTTGAAGAAATATTTCAGAGGATACACTCCTGAAACAGTGGCCACATATTTTCCGGCCGTGGCACGGCTTATCACCGACAGGTCATATCCGGTTTCCTCAGCCACATCCTTGAGTATCATCGGCCTTATTCGGGCCACATCGCCTGTCTCAAAAAATTCTCGCTGCAACTTCACTATGGCCACCATTACCCGGTAGAGCGTAGTGTTGCGCATATCAAGCACCTGAATGAAATTCTGGGCCTCATCCCGACGCTGGCGCACAAACCGGGTGGCATTTTCGCCCAATCGCTGAGGCACGCTGATGTCTCCGGAAAAACTGCTTTCGATTTGCAGTTTCGGCACCCTGCTGAGGGATGTCACAGTTATATTATGTCCCTCGCACTCCACAGCGAAGTCCGGGGAAATCTGTCGCAGCCGCTCATCATCTCCGGCAGCGGCAAACGCGCTTCCGGGCTTGGGGTTAAGGGTGCGAATCACATCTATTGCGGCCTTAAGCTCGTCCTCCGTAACATTAAGGGCGGAACTCAACTTGTCGTAACGCATGCGCGAAAACAGGTCAAAGTAATCGCTGACCACGCTCACGGCCAGAGCTACCGCAGGCGCATGGCTGTCAGGCAAACGACGGAGCTGCAGCAGCAGACAGTCACGCAAATCCACCGCTCCTATGCCGGCCGGCTCCAATGTGCGCACAAGCTTCCACATGCGCCGCACATCCTCCACACTCACATCCACACCCTCCTGAAATGCCAAATCGTTGGCAATCTCATTCGCGGAACGTGTCATGTAGCCGTTGGTGTCTATTGAGCCGATTATATAGTTGGCCACCATGCGGTCGCTGTCGTTAAGGTCGTGTTCGGCGAGCTGCCCCTGAAGACTGTCAATAATGGTGTCCCCCGCCACGGCCACCGGTTCGTAATAGGGCGAATCGGGCGAATAATTACGCATCTCAAGCCTGTAGTGGGGTATCTCATCCTCATCACTGTAATCGGCCAACTGCAGCTGGTCGGGAGTTTCGTTGAACTCCGTGTCCTGTATGGGCACAGACTCGTCACCCTCGGCCACCTCCAGAGCTGGATTCTCATCAAGCACTCTGCGCACCTCTTCTTCCAGTTCAGGGCCGGTCATCTCCAGCACATGAACAAACTGCAACTGCATCGGCGTGAGCGTTTGCAGTTGCTGTTGGTTAAGTGTGGTGGTAAGTGCTTCTTTCATTTGTTACTGGTTATAACCGTAACCGTAGGCAAAGGAGCCAATGCCGAAGTACGGGTACTTGGCCACGGCAGCCTTGCCTGCACCGTCGCTGCCTACGAGCTGCATATATACATATTCAACCTCGTTAAGAGCGCCAAGCTCCACGGTGGTCCATTTGGTTATGTAATTGCCATTGTTTCCGGCTTCCAAAGGTATCTCCACGCTGCCGGTTTTCTTTCCACCGAGCACACCGGTTATCACGAGTTTCACGTAATCGGCACGGCTGTTGAGCGTGAATGTGCGCTGCATCTCATAATACAATGCCGAGCTGTTGCACACCGTAAGCGCGGCAGGGAAGAAAGTGGTTACGAAACTCAACTTCACGCTGGGGTTGGAGGGGATGCCGGAAGTGCTTTCATTGGGATTGAAACGAGCCATCATAAACGGATCGCCCATTACCGGAGCTGCATCTTCGGCACCTGCATTGCGCAAATCAATTACACCGGCCCAATTGGGATAAACATTGAAATCATTTCCGTAATCCACGGGATTGTAAACCTTGCTTGGCACCATTCCGGTAAACAGGCCGGTTGTGGTATCATAATTATATGCCACTTGCAACCCGTCATAGTTCTGCCCGTTTGTGTTCAAGGCATAGTTGGACCATACTCCCTGAGGATTGTAGGTGATCTGACCGGCATAATTGCCGGGAGTGAAAACACGCTCACTCCACATGGAGTCATTGTTGGAATCGGTAGAGCCGCATGAGCTAAGCCCCACCATTGTGGCTGCCACAGCCACGATACTTAATAGTTTCTTATAGTTCATAATGGTAACATCTATTTATGATTAAACCTCGGGCGCATCAATTTGTTCATCCACACGATAATCTCGCGCCGCTTTTTTGCCCAGCAAATTATGCCACGACATAGGTGACACTCCGTTGCCGGGGCGTTTCACTGTTAAATTATCAGCCGAGAACTCCTCGCCGGCTTTTATGTCACGTGATGCCACGATGCTTTTTCTTGCCACAGCAATGTTGCCTTTTTCGCTATCGCTCACACATTTACATCCATTGCCGAGAGCTTTCTCCACATTGCGCACGCATTGCACCATCCGTGTCAGCTCATCTATGTCAAGGGATGCCTTGTGGTCAGGACCCGGCATTGATTTGTCAAGCGTAAAATGCTTTTCAAGCACCTTTGCTCCCAAAGCCACAGCTGCTATAGGCACTTCTATGCCCGGAGTATGGTCGCTATACCCCGTTCCACCACATCTTAAGGATGCCAAATCGTTCATAGCCAACAAATTCACATCACTCATGGATGTGGGATATTGCGTATTGCATTGCAGCAGAATTATATTATGCCTTGGTGTGCCGTTACGCTCCAGAACCTCCACGGCATTTTCCACTTCCCCAAGCTCGCACATGCCGGTGGAGAGTATCACCTTGCCTTTCTTGGAACCTATTGCTTCCAGATACGGCAGATTGGTTATTTCGCCCGATGGTATTTTCCAATAATCCATACCCAGCCCTGAAAGCAACTCTATGCTTTCGTTATCAAAAGGCGATGACAGAAAACCTACCCCGCATCGCTCACATTCGTCCTTCAGCACAGCGAAATCCCCGGCTTTGAGTTCAAGCGATTGCAGCATCTGGAGCTGCGTGTCACCCATTTCCGGGCAATTATCCTGCTGGTACTCTGCTTTTTTGGCATCAGCGCTCACCAGTTTTTCGGCTTTGAAGGTCTGGAATTTCACATAATCCACACCGGCGGTGGCAGCGGCCCGAATCATCTGTATCGCCACCTCAAGCGAACCATTATGGTTCACACCGGCCTCTGCTATGATTATGGTATGGTTCATAACTTTTTGCATGGATTTCCGGCATACACGCCGCTATTCTGTATATCTTTTGTCACCACACTGCCCATTCCTATCACAGAATCGTCAGCTATAGTCACATTGTTTCTTATCACTGCTCCGGCTCCTATCATTACATTGCAGCCTATGGTCACGCCGCCGCACACCACGGCTCCGGGTCCAATGAACACATTGCTTCCGGTTGTCACACCGTGTTCCACGATAGCTCCGGTATTCACCACATTACATTCTCCGAGGGTGGCGCTGTTGATTACCGCACGGTGCATCACAGCGCATCCGCGCCCCAACGCGGAATGGGAGGTGACCAATGCGCTCTGCGCCACGAGAACCGGCATATCATGATTGCGGTAGCTGTCTATAACCTTTTTGCGCAAAGCCATGCTGCCATTTTCACCCATCACAAACGCTATGTGCACCGGCATTTCAGGATAACGGCAAGCAAACTCGTCATCATTGCCCAGATAAGGCACAACCATGCTGTCGCGCTGCCTTACATCAACATAGCCGGCCACATCCACATCACCCGGCATCATCTCCATCAGCGACACCGCATGACCTCCGCCACCTATGAGCGCCAGCTTGCGTTTCATTGATTGTATATGTCAGTTTTATACTTTGCGAGATTCTCGGGCTTCACAAACCAGTCTATGGTGGCCTGCAGACCCTCACGGAGCGAATAACAGGGATGCCAGCCGGTAAGCTCAGTTATGAGGGTGTTGTCGCCGCACAGCCTGAACACTTCGCTCTTGGCAGGACGCAGACGCTGTTTGTCCACCACATATTCCACATCGCTGTGCATGAGTTCGGCTATGGTGGTCAAAGTCTGCTCCATGCTCACTTCGGTACCGGTGGCTATGTTTATCTCCCGACCTTCCACACCTTTGGCCTCGCCTATGGCAATGAATCCCTGTGCGGTGTCTTTAACGAAATTGAAATCGCGAGTGGGAGTGAGGTCACCTACTTTTATCTGCCGCGCACCGGAAGCTATCTGCCCTATTATAGTGGGAATAATGGCGCGGGCACTCTGGCGCGGGCCGTAGGTGTTGAACGGACGCGCTATCACTACCGGCAGGTCAAAGGCATTGTAAAAGCTCTTGGCTATGGCATCCGCCCCGATTTTTGTGGCCGAATAAGGGCTTTGTGGCTGACGGGGATGCAACTCGTCAATGGGCACATATTGCGCAGTGCCATACACCTCGCTGGTGCTTGTGACTACGAGACGCTCCACGCCGCAATCCATGGCGGCCTGACACATATTCAGTGTGCCTTTGATATTGGTATCCACGTAACTATCGGGAGCCACATAGCTGTAAGGTATGGCTATCAGAGCCGCAAGATGATATACCGTGGAACACCCTTTGGTGATGTGACGGCAGAAATTAGGGTCACGCACATCGCCGCTGACAACCTCCAATCCCGGGGAATGAATATCTTCAAGCCAGCCCCAATTATTAAACGAATTGTAGTAACTCAGCGCTCTTACTTCATAACCTTTTGCCAAAAGAGCCTCACACAGATGTGAGCCGATAAAACCGTCGGCACCTGTCACCAATATCTTCTTGTTACTCATATCAGTAGTATTACCACACAAAATTACATAAATTCTATCACATCACCAACCATACAAACAACAAGCCATATCCGCAGGATGTTTACTCAAGATTGTACTCCTTGATTTTGCGGTAAAGGGTGCGTTCAGAGATATTAAGCTCCTTTGCAGCTGCCTTGCGGCGTCCGGAATGTTTCTCCAGAACCTTGCGGATGGTTTCACGCTCCGTGTCTTCAAGAGTCATTGCCGGGGAATTTTCACCGTCAGCCGGATAGTCCGGAGCATCGGGCATCACTTCGCTCACATCCACATCTATGGGCAACGGCCTGTCGCCCTCATGACTGCGGTTTACGGCCACAAGCGACCGAGGCATACTTATCAACGGTGAATCATGATGAGATGTCTGCTCCGACAATTGCGTGCGCAACGAGTCTATCTCGCGCTGCATGCGGAATATCATGTTGAACAGAATTTCTCTCTCCTGCGCATAACTATGCTCGGGATGCATGGCTACTGCCGGAGTGAAACCTGTGGTATCGGACGGCAGATAGCGATGTATATCATCGGCCGACACTTCGTTTCCGGCCTGAAACAATGCTGTCTGCTCCATCACGTTCTTAAGCTGGCGCACATTGCCGGGCCAACTGTAATGAAGAAGCACTCTCTTGGCATCCTCGCTTAAGGTAATGGCCGGAGTGCGGTAACGCTCTGCAAAATCCGCAGCGAATTTGCGGGCTAAAAGCACTATATCGTTGCCACGGCTGCGCAATGGCGGTACTTGTATCTGTATGGTTGACAGGCGATAGAACAAATCTTCGCGAAATTTGCCCTCGGCCACAGCCTTCAGCATATCCACATTGGTGGCAGCCACAATCCTTACGTTGGTGCGCTGCACAGTGGAGGAACCTACCTTTATGAATTCGCCGTTCTCAAGCACACGCAGCAAACGAGCCTGCGTGGTGATCGGCAGCTCGGCCACCTCATCAAGGAATATGGTGCCTCCATCCGCTTCCTCAAAATACCCCTTACGGGCCGATATAGCTCCGGTAAACGCACCTTTCTCATGCCCGAACAGTTCGGAATCTATGGTGCCTTCGGGTATCGCGCCGCAGTTCACAGCTATGTACCGGGCATGCTTGCGCGCACTGTAGCCGTGTATTATTTTAGGAAAAAACTCCTTTCCCACGCCGCTTTCACCGGTCACGAGTACCGACAGGTCTATGGGAGCCACCTTGATAGCACGTTGCACGGCGGCAATGAGTGCAGGTGCGTTACCCACAATAGAGAAACGCATTTTTGCCTGCTGCACTTCGGCAGATATTTCAGAGTCTATCTGCATGAGCGCAAAGCGTATGTTTGATTTTTAAGATACTCTCCCAACTCTTCAATGGAACCGGCGTGTGCCTTGATCTGCTCCGGAGTTATAGGGTCGCCTACAGTCACATGAATAGTCGTGTGGCGTTTGCCGAACACTTCAGCCGGAAGGCGGAGTGTACGCAGCTGCCACGATATGCGTCCCAGCAGATTAAACCACCAAGAGTTGCTTCCGTGGAAATAAACAGGCACCACCGGCACCCCGAGCTGCTTTATCAGTCGCACCACCGTAGGCTGCCACTGGCGGTCCTCAAGTTGCAGCCGGTTGTTGATTTTTGACACCGCGCCGGCGGGGAAAAAGCCCAGAGGCTTGCCCGAGCGCACCTGATCAATCGCCATCTTGATTCCTTTCATGGAAACGGCCTTTTTCTTGGGGTCATCGCTCTGCAGCGCGTCCACTGCTATGAAATTGGGCCGCATGGCAGTGATGTGATTGAGAATCATATTCACCATCACTTTGAAATCAGGATAATATTTGCCTACGATATTGATAAGCGCAATTCCGTCAAGAGCACCGAACGGGTGATTGCTCACGGTAATGAACGGTTTGTTGCCCATATTCTTGAGCACGTCCTCATTATCCACTCGCAATGTTATGTCCAGCTCCTTGAGAAGCCCTGAAGTAAACTCTACTCCGGGCGTACGATAGTTGTGAAGGTGAAGATTGTTCACACCATCCATCTTAAGCATTTTCATCAGCCCGCGCACAAGTTTCGGATGGCCGCGCAACGGCTTGACCATATCCATTATCTGCTCGGGGGTGAGGATATATGGGCGCACCTCCACGCCATTTATTATAACAGGTTCGTTATTGTTACTATCCATAGATTATAATGTTACTTCTCCACACAATGCATCTCCAAATTTCTCTGCCACCTGACGGTTGTCAAGGCCGAGACCAAAAAGAAACATCATTTTAGTGATAGCGGCTTCGGCTGTCATGTCCCGACCCGAAACCACCCCGGCATTGGCAAGGGTGTCGGCCGACACATAGCGCTTGTGAACACCGCCGTTAACGCACTGCGTGACATTGAGCACTACTTTGTTATCGTTCACAGCCTGTTTGATGGCATCAGTAAACCATTGGGCTGTAGGAGCATTGCCTGCGCCATAGGTTTTGAGCACTATGCCCTTTATGCCGGGGGTGGCAAGCTGATGACTCAAAATCTCGGCACGCATGCCGGGAAACAAGTCCACAAACATCACACCTGTATCCAGCCCGTAATGAACCTTCAGTTTCGTATCTTGCGATGGAGCAGGACGATAAAGGGCATCCTCATTGTAATGGATGCCGAGTCCTATTTTGGCAAGAGGCGGATAATTATTGCTCTTGAAAGCATTGAAATTATCAGCACTCATCTTGGTAGAGCGGTTACCGCGCCACAAATAGTTTTCAAACAATATCGCTACTTCCTGCACCATGGGCGCACCGGCCGAGTTGGTGGCCGCAGCTATCTGCAATGCAGTTATAAGATTTTCCTCACCGTCGGTGCGCACTTCCCCGATAGGCAACTGCGAGCCGGTAATAATCACAGGCTTGCGCAGGTTTTCAAGCATAAACGACAATGCCGATGCCGAATAGGCCATAGTATCCGTGCCATGCAGCACAACGAAACCATCATAATTGTCATATTCGCGCTCTATAGCCTCAGCAATCTTGACCCAGTGTGTAGGGTTCATGTCGGAGGAATCAATCGGCTCCTCAAACTGCACATTGCCGATTTCATAGTTGAGCATCTTGATTTTAGGCACATTGTCAAGCAGATGCGAAAAATCAAACGGCTGCAAGGTTCCTGTGGCAGGATTTTCAATCATGCCGATGGTACCGCCGGTGTAGATTATCAATATGCGTGGATGAAGATGCATAACCAACTGAAAATTATGAGGAATTTAGACTTTATTTTACCTGCGCTCCGGGTGCTACAGCCGCGCTGGGGGATATTACCACAAGCGAGCCGTCGGCATTTTCCGCCGACAGAATCATACCCTGACTCATTATACCCTTAAGCTTACGCGGCGGCAGATTGGCAATAAACACCACCTGTTTGCCCACAAGCTGTTCAGGCTTATAGAATTTGGCTATGCCTGACACAATGGTACGTTTCTCCAAGCCATCGTCAATCAGGAATCTGAGCAGCTTGTCAGCTTTAGGCACACGCTCGCATTCCAATACGGTACCCACGCGCAAGTCGGCTTTCATGAATGTGTCAAAATCCACATCGGCTTGCTGTGGCTGCGCCTTCCATGCCGCAATCTTGTTTTGCTCCTTGATATCGGCCAAACGCTGCAACTGTGCGGCGATAGCCTCATCAGAAATTTTCTCAAACAGCAATTCGGGCTGGCCGATTTTATTTCCGGCCGGCACAAGATCGCGGGAGCCGATAGCATCCCACGGCAACTGCCCGATGCCAAGCATATTGCGTAGTTTCTGTGCCATAAACGGCATGAACGGCTCAAACAGTATAGCCATGTCGGCACAAAGCTGCAATGCACAGTAAAGCACTGTGCCGGTTCGTGACAGATCGGTTTTTGCCACTTTCCACGGCTCCGTCTCCTGCAGATACTTGTTGCCGGCACGGGCCATGTCCATAGCATCCTTAAGAGCGTCACGGAAATGGAATGTGTCAAGTTTCTCACTCACACGCTGCTTTATGTCAAGAATTTCAGCAAACAAAGCCTCATCTATAGGCTCCAGAGTGCCGGGAGCGGGCACAGTGCCTTGGAAATACTTGTGGGTGAGCACCATGGCGCGGTTCACGAAATTACCAAGAATTGCAACAAGCTCATTATTGTTACGTGCCTGAAAATCACTCCATGTAAAGTCATTGTCCTTGGTCTCGGGAGCATTGGCTGTCAGTACATAGCGCAGCACATCCTGCTTGCCGGGGAAATCCACCAGATACTCATGGAGCCATACGGCCCAGTTGCGCGAAGTGGAAATCTTGTCACCCTCAAGGTTGAGGAACTCATTGGCCGGCACATTGTCAGGCAGCTGGTATCCGTCGCCATAGGCCATGAGCATGGCCGGGAACACGATACAGTGAAACACAATATTGTCCTTGCCTATAAAATTGATTATACGACTTTCGGAACTTTTCCACCACTGCTCCCATGTGTCGGGCAATATTTCTTTGGTATTGGAGATATATCCTATAGGCGCGTCAAACCACACATATAGCACTTTACCCTCGGCTCCTTCCACCGGCACAGGCACGCCCCAGTTCAGGTCACGGCTCACGGCACGTGGCTGCAATCCCATATCAAGCCATGACTTGCATTGACCGTAAACATTGGTTTTCCACTCCTTGTGTCCTTCAAGAATCCATTTGCTCAATGCATCCTGATAATCGTTGAGCGGGAGATACCAGTGAGATGTCTGGCGCAAAGTAACGGGTGCGGATGTCAGTGCCGAATGAGGATTGATTAGGTCAGTGGCATTAAGGCTGGTGCCGCAAGCCTCGCACTGGTCGCCATAGGCGCGGTCGCTGCCGCAATGAGGACAAGTGCCGACAACATAACGGTCGGCAAGGAACTCTCCGGCCTGCTCGTCATAAGGCTGCATGGAGGTTTTTTCAATAAACTTGCCGTTGGCATACAGACGGCTGAAAAACTCGCTTGCAGTGTCGCTATGTATGGCGGAAGTGGTGCGGGAATACACATCAAACGATATTCCCAGCTCTTCCATGGAATTTTTGATTATTGTATGGTAACGGTCCACGATGTCCTGCGGGGTCACACCCTCCTTACGTGCCTTGATGGTAATGGGCACGCCGTGTTCATCGCTGCCACCCACCAGAAGTACTTCCTTGCCATTGGCGCGGAGATAGCGGGCATATATGTCGGCCGGCACATACACACCGGCAAGATGACCAATATGCACAGGCCCGTTGGCATAGGGCAGTGCTGTGGTTATGAGAGTACGCTTGTAATTCTTTTCCATACGATATGAATTGTCGCTAATGCTTTTTTTGAATGTGCAAAAGTAACAATTATATCAGTGACAATCAATAGGTGCTCTCTAATTTATTACGGTGTCTGAAGCATTTCCACCAGCCCGCGGCGTGATGTGATACTGATTTGATTGGAGGTGTAATCAATAAGTCCCTTGGCTTTCATAGACTCAAGGGTGGCCATAAACGATGTGCGCTGCACCCCGAAGAGAGCATACAGGTCCTTGTGCCTGCATTCAAGCACTATGTCCTTGCCCGACGGTTGTGTAAGTGCCACAATCCAAAATGCTATGCGTCGTTCAAGAGAGCCGGTGGTTAGAGCAAGCACTCCGCCGACAGACTTTTGTGCATTCATGCTCAGATGATTAAGATAGTTGTACAGGAATATTTCATCGCTGTTGAGTATCTTCACATATTCCGATTTGGAAATCTGCAACACGCCGGTGTCGCCCATAGCTGACACATTGCAAGGATAATGCGTGTCCCTTCCAAAAAGGAAATCGGGAAATATGACATCGGGAGCCACGAGGGTTTCACTGACACGGAAACGCGAATCATCGCTGCAAATGCTTACGCGGGCACTTCCGCTTATGATGAACTTCACATGCTGACACTCCTCGCCCACAGTCACTATGGGTTCACCGTCAGCAAATTTCAAAAAATGAAACCGCGTGGATTCCGCGATTTGCAATATGCGCTGCCGGCTAACGCCGTGAAACAATGGCAACGCCATAAATATTTCGTACATACTGTTCATACTCACAAAGCTCTCTGTTAGCTGGGAACGTATATTATTAACACCGGCTGCCGCTTTTTTGTTTTTGGGCAAATTCCCGCTTGGATTTGTAATACAGCTGGAGTGAATTGATAGTGTTTTGCCAAGCTATATAAGCCGCAGGCCCCACTGACGCAACGGGATTGAGGTAGGTAAGAGCCATCCATATGGCCAGCACAGTGTTTTTCTGTCCCAGCCCTTGGGCACCGGCTATTTTGTCGCCATTTCCGGCACCCACTCTGCGCCCGATCCAGAACTGTGCCACGCACACCACTCCCGAGCCGAGTGCTATTATCACCATTTCGGGAATCATTGATGGGGGTTCGGCCATCACGAACGACACCGCACGACCCACCACTATGAACAATGACAATGCCCAGATGTAAAACGATATGCTTTGTTTCTCGGCCACAGCCTTATGCACTTTCGGAGCAACCCCCATCAACACCCAAGCGGCTGCGAGCGGCAACACTATCAACGGCACGACATTGGCGGCTATGTAACGCAATGCCCCGAAAAACGCAACATCCGTGTTGCCCATGAGCGAGAACAATATCGGGGCAAGTGCCGCTACTGTCATATTGCTTACTATTGAGAATGTGGCAAGCCGCGGCACACTTCCTCCGAGCATTCCCGTTATCACCGGCGCAGCCGTCGCCGTGGGACAGAACACACATATAAACAGCCCCTGCGCCACCGTCTTGTCAACAGGAAGCAGAGCCAGATACAGGCCTATAGCTCCAAGCACCTGCACCGCAAGCAGATGCCACGAAAGGGAAGTGATGCGTATCTCTTTAGGCTTGATACGGCAAAATGTAATAAACAGCATTATGAATATGAGGTAAGGCGCGAGAAACTGCACCTTGTCCATATACTCATGGAAAACCAGGCCTCCGGCCATGGCTATAGGCAGCATAAATGGCTTGATCCGCTGACGCAACTGTGACATTTTTTCTACAATTTTCGGGGTGCAAAATTACAAAACATAGTATTAACAGCCTAAAAAATCACCAATCCTCAAAATTAGTCCATTGGATGCTTGCCAATCCAAAAAAAGTGCATACCTTTGCAACGAAATGTACCAGTTGCATGCCTTTGACTGAATATCAAAATTTTACGCAAAACTTCTTTTTATCAAGACTAAGGCCAAGGTAACGTCAGGGGCGGTGTGTCGGGAGACACTCCAGCCATTGATTTGGTACACGATGTAAGTATGATATAATCTCTACCATAGGACACGCGTCAGCGATGATCCTAATTAGAATCACAAATCAAATGCCTAATGGCTTTAGTCCGGTGTTCCTTGCTGAAAGGAGCAGCGGGCATTTTTTTATATAACAATGTCCGTACCTGCCGTTAAAGAGCCGTTTTGACCCCATATTTATGCCAACTCATAGATTATATTTGCGAATTGCATATATCGTTTATAATTTTGCAATTGAACATGATTTGATTATTGCCCGCGAGCATGTGAATATATTTCATAAACATAACTGGACCAAACGCTTCACCTTGAAAAAGACGCTTACTACCATAAGTCATCTTCTTGGGGTGAGCCTGCTTTTCATACTCCCGGAAATGGTGATAAGCGTAACCTCTAATGAAGGTCCGAACGAACTCACAGCCGTGGTTTATGGCAAGGCAATGGTGTTTGTGGCTGTATTCTATGTCAATTTCTATTTCCTTGTGCCATATTGCCTTAAGAGGAGTCATGTCAAAACCCGTTTTCTATGCTACAACCTGATTCTCGGCATCGTAGCGATGGCCATTATCTCTCTTCTGTGGCATTGGGGGCATTATGCGATGCTCCACCACGATCCGGGGCCTCCCGGTCCTCCGCCCCCTCCCGGTGGCATTCATCCGCACACCGGTCCCCACGGAATGATTGACTGGGTGATGCTGTTTCGCGACGCTTTTGTTATGGTGCTGACTGTGGCACTCGCCGTGGCCATAAAGCTGACGGCAAAATGGCGCGAACATGAGCGCATGCGTCACGAGGCACAAAGCATCCAGCAACAAAATGAGCTGAAAAGCCTCAAGTCGCAACTCAATCCTCATTTCCTTTTCAACACGCTCAACACCATCTATGCCCTTATTGACATAAATCCCGAAGGCGCACGGAATGCGATTCATGAACTCAGCAGCATGCTCCGTTATGCGCTCTACGACTGCCACTCCACCGTGACTCTGAACGATGAAATAAAATTTGTTGCCGCTTATCTCCGGCTTGCGAAACTCAGGCTGCCAAATGAAGAATGCCTGCGCACCGAGCTCAACGCCGCCGATTGCGGATCACTCCAGATGGCCCCGCTGCTGTTCATCAACATTATTGAAAACAGCATCAAGCACACCGCTCCCCTGACGGCAAATGAACATATCGACATACGCATAACAGCCGAGAATGGAACAGTGACATGCGTGTGCTCCAACCCCTATCTGCCGGAGACGGCACCAACACACAAAGGGCTCGGACTGCGCAACCTGCGGCGACGTCTCGAGCTGCTCTATGGCGCGAAAGCCCTGCTGACCATCGACAAGTCAGCCAACCGATTCACTGTCACAATGCAAGTGGACATCTCCAACCCTCCCGCTTTTGCGGAGGCTACACATTCTATTGATCATTCTACCACCCATAAAAACACTAAACACAAGAAACATGAGAATTCTTAGATGCTGTGTGATAGACGATGAGCCTTTGGCTGCACGTTTAATCAACGATTACATTGAAAAAACTCCTTTTTTGGAATCAGCCGGAATATTTGGCTCTGCTCAGGAGGCTATTAAGGCTGTGCTCAGCGGAGACATAGACATAGTGTTTCTTGACATTCAGATGCCTCAGCTTAACGGACTTGAATTTGCCAGACTCGTACCGAAACAATGCAAGATTGTGTTTGCCACAGCCTACGACCGCTACGCTATTGACGGGTTCAAAGTCAATGCCGTGGATTATCTGCTCAAACCCGTGAGCTACACTGAATTTCTCGCGGCTGCAACCAAGGTACTTAACCTTATTGAAACTCCGACAGCCACACGCAACGACTATATAATAGTGAAAAGCGAATACAAGCTTGTACAGATTCCTGTCAATGACATAATATTCATAGAGGGGGTACGTGACTATGTCAAAATATATATTGAAGGTGATTCAAGCGTACTCACTTTAATGAACATCAAGAGCCTTGATCAGGCGCTGCCGAGAGACATGTTCATGAGAGTACACCGCAGCTATATAGTCAACACTTCCAAGATACGCGTCATTGAGCGTAACCGCATTGTTTTAGGGAAACATTACGTACCTGTCAGCGAAAGCTATAAAGATGCCTTCGCCGACTATATTTCACATCACACCGTGGCCGCTGTGCGCGAATAAATATCGTGCCTACTCCTTGACAGGGATTTTGGCTATGCGGCGTGCATGGCGTCCTCCCTCAAAAGGAGTGCTCATGAACACATCCACAATGGCAAGTGCCGTTTCAGCATCAATAAAACGTGCAGGCAGCACAAGTATATTGGCATCGTTGTGCTCGCGTGCAAGGCGCGCCAGATCCACGTTCCAGCACAATGCCGCACGTATGCCCTGATGCTTGTTGAGTGTCATGGCAATACCGTTGCCGGTACCGCACATAGCTATTCCGGGATAGCACTCGCCTTTCTCAACAGCCTCAGCTGCGGGATGTGCAAAATCGGGATAATCGCAGCTTGCATCGGAATACGTGCCGAAATCCTGAACGGTCATATCGGCCTCTTCCAAATGTCTTTTGATAATCTCTTTAAGATTGTAACCGGCATGGTCACTGCACATGGCGATGCTTTTTCCGGGAGTGTAAAGATTCATGTTGCGAAATATGAGTTGTTAGAAATTTATGGCTATATGTCTCCAGATACATTCAGGCACAAGCTTCCACAGACCTGTAATTATGGCCCAACGCGAATCTATCACCGACACACGCTTATGACGCAGTATGGCACGCTCAATGAGCGGAGCGGCGTAATCCACACTCATGAGCAAGGGATAAGGCTTGTCCTCGTTGAGAAGCGGTGTGCGGATAAATCCGGGGCGGATGTCGGTGATGCGTACATTGACATGCTGCTGGTGCGCAAGCTGATCCAGAGAATTGAGAAACATCTGCTGAAATCTTTTTGACGAACTGTAGGCAGCACTGATTCCTATCCCCTTGGTTCCGGCTACAGAAGTTATGGCTGCAATCTGGCCGGGACGGGCCGAAGCAGTATCACGGTAGTATTTGTAGGCAGCCGCTATTATTCTGGCAAAACCGACCACGTTGGTCTGCAAAGTGTTGTCAAGGCGAGTGTCATCAAGCTCGGGATCGCAGAATCCTGTTCCGGCAGTATAAAGCAATATATCCATGCCGTCAATCATCTCAATCAGGTCAAGAAACTTTTTGGGTGCATCTACCTGTGTCACATCTATCACAGAATATGCCACATTGCCCGGAAATTCTTCCTTGATTGCCTGCAGGGGAGCTTCGCGACGAGCTGCAATACCCACGCGCCACCCGGCACGTGCAAAATCCATGGCTATCCTCTGGCCAAGACCCGAGGATGCTCCTATTATCACTATCTTTTTCATATCAACATAATTGAATATATAGTGTATAACGCCATGCGGCCTGTATTGGTTGTATGATTCAGTCTGCTGCTGCCGATGCTTTTTTCTCCGCTTCGGCATGCTCGTCTATTTTACCGTTAAGTTCAAGCGTGTACATTACAGAAAAACTCACCGACAACGGATTTTTTCTTTTCCCGAATCCGGGTATGTACATCGGCTCTCCGTAGGGAGCTGCCGACTCATGCAATTTTGCACAATATTTAATATTCCATCCGAGTGATATCGGTTTGGCTATCAACACCTTCACGCCGGCCACTATCTCAAGCCACCCGGCAGTGGACCGCAACGACGGCAACGAAAAATGCGAAGGCTCGTTCCAATACCCCTCATCAACAGTCACATCCACCACTTCATAGCTGTAGGTAGTGAAGGCATATCGCAGCCCCACATTGAACTGGTAGTTGGAATTAGAGTTATAGAATATATTGTAATTCATACCCAGCTTGAAATATGGCGCCAACGAGCTTTTGAAGGTATAGTTCATATCGTCGGGAGTGATTTTTGCGGCCGACAAACCAAACTCTATCACCGGCTTGTAACGGTTGTGAAGCGACAGTTCAGCCCATATATCAGCTCCGCCATACTGCTGACCGAGTATTCGCATTATCGGGTCCCAGATATTTACACCTACCGTCACGGCATTCCACAGCGGATACTGCATTTTAGCGGTTTTGGGCACAACAGCCAGCGTATCCACAAATTCCTTGCCGCTCAATGTGTCCACGAGCACCACGTTGCCTTTGTCGTCAGTGCGCTCCACCACATTGGTCCTGTCCATTTCGGTGGGCTTGGTTTCGGGCACTCCGCTTGGAACAGGCTCCACAGGCGTTACCCTGCGCTGAGCCATGCCGCAAGTGCCGCACAGCAGCACTATCAATACCGCAACTGTTTCACGCCACCTCATAATTTCCGAAACATCTGAAGTGAAACATCCGAAGAACCGCTGTCATCCTGATCGCCATCCTGCGAAGTGCGCATAAAAATCTTGATGCGCTGAAAATCAATGTTGGTAATCAGCGAATCGGTCACACCCACGGAGTCAATCAGATGACGCGTATAAACAACATCAGTGATGCGAAATCTGTACATGGCCCCACACTCCTCCGATGCAAAATACGGTTCTGAATCGTAATGAAATGTTATGGTGTCATTATACTCGTCGCTGCTTATGTTGTACTGCGTGTAATGAAAATAAAACGACGTGACTTTTTTAGCCGAACGAAAAGGCAAATATATTTCGCTCACCGTCACTCCCGTGTGGTGAAGCAGCGAATCGTCCGGAGCACCCACTCCGCCTATATCCACCGAGTCGATGCTCACAGCCGACCCTGTCGCCGAGGAATAGAAACCGGCAAGGGGCAGGGAATTCTGGTTATTGAGGCACCCGTCGGTGCTGCATCCACCCGCAATGGCCGCAAGCAAAGCCGCCACAACCATGCTCAGTGTCAATATGCCGGAGGATATTTTCATAAGCGTATCTCTTCCTCTATCTCATAGTCGTTGCGGCGAGGCGAGTTACGCACTATCAGCTCTCCGAGAAATCCGGTCAGGAATAGCTGCGTACCGAGAATCATCGTCACAAGTGCTATAAAGAAATAAGGCGAATCAGTGACCAGAGTATAGCTTGCGCCGGTATGCATGTGATAGATTTTCAATGCGCCCACGGCAATAACGGCAAGCAATCCCACAAAAAACATCATGCTGCCCAACAGACCGAAAAAATGCATCGGCTTAACACCGAATTTGTTGGTAAACCAAAGGGTTCCCAAATCCAGATAGCCGTTTACAAATCTGTCAAGTCCGAATTTGGTAGTGCCGTATTTGCGGGCTTGATGATGAACCACTTTTTCTCCTATTTTGGAGAAGCCGGCGTTCTTGGCAAGATACGGGATATAACGGTGCATGTCGCCATATACCTCTATGTGCTTGATTACTTTATTGCGATAGGCTTTGAGTCCGCAGTTGAAATCATGAAGATTCTTAATGCCGCTTACCCTGCGTGCCGTGGCATTGAACAGCTTGGTGGGTATGGTTTTCGACAGCGGGTCATAGCGCTTTTGCTTCCAGCCGCTTACCAAATCATAACCGTCTTCGGTAATCATGCGGTACAGTTCGGGAATCTCATCCGGACTGTCCTGCAAATCTGCGTCCATGGTAATGACAACATCACCTTTTGCGCGCACAAATCCGGTGTTGAGGGCCGGTGACTTACCGTAGTTGCGCCGGAAACAAACCCCCTTGACCGATGGATTTTTTTCGGCCAGACCTTTTATTACCTCCCATGACGAATCGGTACTGCCGTCATTCACAAATATTATCTCATAGCTAAAGTTGTGCTCATCCATCACTCTCGCTATCCATTGCTCAAGCTCGGGGAGTGATTCAGCCTCATTGTACAGCGGTACTATTACTGATATGTCCATATCTAAATTTATCGGATATCTGTTTTCTGTGCCATTTGCGAATCGGGAAGCCTGCGCGAGCGCGCCACAAGCGAGGCGAACAGCGACAGCATTGATCCGCAAAACATTGTCAGCCAAAACATTTCCAAGGCCACATCCTGTGCGGTGGGGAGAACACCCGCATCAAGCATGGTCTGCAATGTCTTTGCAATTTCCTGTGCTCCGCTCATGGTGGAGCTGTTATACACGGCTATCATCTGAGTTGCCATGTCGGCTACGTAATGAGGATTGACCCATTTGAAATAGCCCACGGCCACCGTAGTGCTTATAAGCGATGCTCCGGCAAACATTATTATTCCCTGCATCCACAAACCTGACAAGGTTGTGAACCCTTTATCGGCTACATAAGTGGCTCTGAGCCAACGATACACCAATATGGGAACTCCTATTGCCATTGCAATAAACAGCAGAGAGGCAAGAGGCATACCGTTGAGCATGCTCAGCACAAACATGCAAGTGAGCCATGCCCCGAGTATAAGCCCGCGACGCGCACCGCCAAGCAAAGGCGATTGCAATGCTGAATAATCATATCTGCTGTCCATATTTTATATGTGCAAAGTTAATCAATTATCCCAACAATCGCTCACCTTTACTTCCAATTTATATGTTCAATGTGGTTTTGCGATGTATTTGTGCCACGGCATGTCGGCTGTTTTGATTATTTTAACTAAATATTAGTTTATATTATATTATTTATGTTTTATATATAACTTACTGTTTTTATGATGATTAATATTTTATATTGATTGATTTCGTTTATATTGCATCTAAATTTTGTTGCACAAGGGTTGCACATAAACTATTTTTGCAGTGTAAAAATTTTGATTGTTCAGTTAAAGATTGCAATTAAAGGTAAATTAAGGTCCGACTGACAATTCACAGGACCAAAGATTGTGAAAAAATTAACTCAAGGTTCGTATTAAATATTGGTAAAGTGTAGGCTCTTGAACGCAAGCAAGAGCCACTGAAAACAAGAAGGAGTGCTCGAGAGAACACCCCTTCTTGTTTTATTGGATTGGCCAAATCAATTTGATGCTGTAAACGTGTCGATATGGCGCTGCTTTTTCTCCTCAAATATTTCTGATATGGCAAAGAATATACCGGTTTCCTCCACATTGCCGAATTCATCATTGATGGCGGTGCCAAACATCTTCATGGTGGGAGAAAGACTCATATAGGCATTGACAAGCGGCGGAATATTTATGCCGTGATTGCGTATTGTCTTGTTTAATATCTTGTAGTCCTCCGCATAAGTCTTGCCGGTAAACAGCTTCTCCATTTCCGCCACATCAATATTTGTAGGCAATGGGGTTATGGGAGTTACAAGATGCTCATTGTCAGGAAAATGCTTAGCAAGGAAATACAGGAGCATGTCCCTGCACTCCCGGTTGTAGCTCGGATACATTGTCATTTTGCCAAACAGATACTTGATTTCGGGATGAATCACAGTCAGCGCACCGAGTCCGTCCCACAGGTTATCGAGAGCGAAAAGAGCCTTGGAGCCTGCTTTTGACGACTGGTATTCGAGTCTCACAAACGAGCGTCCCAGCTCAAGGGTGTTGGGCAGGTATTTACGTATGAATTCATTGGAGAATCTGAACATATGGCTTGTTGCTATGCGCGGTGCGCCATTCTCCATAATCTTCACATCTTTGCCAATGATAAAGCGGTATCCTCCAAGAATGATTCTGTCGCGGGGGTCCCATACAATGAGTTGCTGGCACGGTGGCGTCATGGTGTCATACATATCTATATCACACATGCGTCCTGTGCCACCGCCATCTTTCCTGAAAGCTTCTTCACGCAATCGCCCTATTTCACGCATCGTATTGGGTGCATTGTAGGCATTGACCACATATATAAGATTATGGCCTTTATTTGTTTGTCGGAGAAGACGCTCGGGCGTAAGTTCTGCTTCAATCAGATCTGTGGGCACCGGCTCTATCACGGGCTGCATCGGGCAGTTATGGGTGTTTTGCGTGCTCATTGGCTTGAAGATTGTAAACTATTGACTTAATATGTTGGGCTTCGCGGCTTGCATCATGCCCTCCCCTGAGAGACTGCCATGCTATGGGACTTCCAACCGATATGGTGAATCGCTTGCCCGCGCTCAAAAACACTTCTTTAGGCAATCGCACCATCTCGATATTGAATTTCAGCCCCAATGCTGTGCGAAGTTTTGCAAAACTATAAAAAAATGATGAATTATGACCGCTGAAATACAACGGAATCACATCACGGTGACTTTGAATTGCTTTTTGAACAAACATTTTGTGCCATTCCAGATCGGTGATTTTACCGTTCTTGCCTTTGCGTGACACAAGCCCGGCAGGGAACATTATTACCGGATCCGGCCCTTCCATCGCTTCATCAAGAAGAGAGGTGGCGGCACGGTTCTGTTTGCCGTGCTTGTTAACAGGCAGGAACACATCGCTCAGCGGTTCTATGGCCATAAGCAAGTCATTGACCACAAATTTCACTCCGCTGCCGTACACGGATGTAAGCCAGTCAATAAGCACCATGCCGTCAAGTCCGCCCAAAGGATGGTTGCATACAAACAGCACCCTTCGTGAACCCTTATCCAGACGCTCCGCACCATGCACATCATACTCTATATCAAGATGCTGCAATACACCATTGCAAAACTCGGCACCCTTTTTGCCCGCATTTGCCTTAAGCATACGGTTCATTTCGTCCTGACAGATAACCTTTTCAAGCCATCTGATCACGAACCGGGGAATATAACGCCAGTAACGCGGCAATCGGCTGCGCAATATCTCGCCCACATTGAGCTGCTGTATGTGCATAGATGTTGTCATGGTACACTTCAAGAGCGCGAAGTTACGCATTTTTCACCAATCCATGCGTCAAATACTCCAAATATATCAATTGCTGCGACCTCATGCGTTGCATTGTCGCGCTTTTTCAGTACATTTGCACACATTAATTAATGCGTATGAAAAATATTCTCGTTACGATATGTGCACGTGGCGGCTCCAAAGGCATTCCCGGCAAGAACATCAAGGAGGTGGGCGGCAAGCCGCTCTTAAGCTACACTGCCGGGATTGCCAAAGAATTTGCAGCCAAACACGGTGCCGATCTCATAGTATCGTCCGACTCTGAAGCCATACTGGAGGTAGCTGCCGGATGCGGTCTGAACACCGACTACAAGCGTCCCGCCTATCTTGCCGATGATATTTGCGGCAAGCCCGATGCCATTCGCGATGCCATGCTCTGGGGTGAAGCGCGCCGAGGCAAGCAGTACGATATGGTAGTGGACCTTGATGTCACCTCTCCCATACGCACGATGGAGGATATTGACAAATGTCTGGAAATGATTGAGCAATGCCCCGAGGCGCTCACTATATTTTCTGTAAACCCCTGCGGGCGCAACCCATATTTCAGCATGGTGCAGCAAAAGCCCAACGGATTCTACAACACTGTTTGCGAGGGAAAATTCACCTCACGCCAAACATCGCCCAAAGTATATGACATGAATGGCTCCATATATGTCTATCGCCGCGAGGCACTGCTTCCCGAGCACCCCAGAGCCGTCACCGACAGATCCATCGTGTATGTGATGCCACATATCTGTTTTGACCTTGACGAGCCGCAGGACTACGACTATCTTGCCTACCTCGTTGATACCGGCAAAGTGAATATCTGATGCGGAAAGTATGCATTGTCACCGGCACACGCGCCGAATGGGGATTACTGTCGCCTATAGCCCGCGAACTCAAATCCAGACCGGATGTGGAGTTGCAGATTATTGCGACAAACATGCATCTGATGGAGCGCTATGGCCTTACTGTAAACGAAATTCAGGCCGACGGGTTTGAAATTGACAGGCGCGTGCCGATGGACACCGCCGATGGCTCTCCTGAATCCGTGGCCTGTGCCATGGCTCAGTGTCTCAGCGGCATGGCCCATGCATTTGCATCACTCAAACCGGATCTCGTGGTGATACTCGGCGACCGCACCGAAATGCTTGCCGTAGCTTCGGCAGCCGTAACCATGAGAATACCCATAGTCCATCTTCACGGAGGCGAGGAATCACAGGGAGCCATAGACAACAGCATTCGCCATGCCATAACCAAGCTCGCGAGCCTGCATCTCACATCCACCGAGGTCTATCGCCATCGTGTCATTCAGATGGGCGAAAACCCCGACAATGTCATCAATACAGGTGCCATGGGCGTTTACAACTGTATCAATGAGCCTGTATTGCCTAAAAGTGACCTTGAGTCATTTCTCAAGATACCACTCACCGACAAATCTCTGCTTGTAACTTATCATCCCGCCACTCTTGACGGGCAGTCTCCTGCCACTCGTTTCAAAGCCCTGTTGGACGCTCTTGACAACACCGATCACGGCTCGGTTCTGTTCACATATCCCAACAACGATGCCCACGGAAACGAGATAATCCCCATGATACAGCAATATGCCGCCGCTCATCCCGGAGCAGTGGCCGCGTTTCCTTCGCTTGGCATGCGCCGCTACCTGAGCGTGCTGCATTATATCGGTGCTGTGGCAGGCAATTCCTCAAGTGGCATCATTGAGGTGCCGTCAATGCACATACCCAGCGTTAACATAGGCATAAGGCAACAAGGACGCATAGCTGCCGATTCGGTAATTCATTGCGGCGATTCAGCCACCGAAATCGCCGAGGCCATAACATTCGCTCTCTCCCCTCAGGGGCGGCAGCTCGCATTAACAGCTTCAAACCCCTACGGCTCGTCCGACACTTTACGCAAATGCGTTAAGGCCATAGCAGAAACGCCGCTCAACAATCTCACCACCAAAATTTTTCACGACTTATGAACCGACACATCATACCGCACACCCACACCATCCTTCAGGCACTGGAGATGCTGAACTCATTGTCGGGAGGTGCCATGACTCTCTTTGTCACTGACGGCAGCAACCGCATGGTGGGCTCACTTACCGACGGCGACATACGCCGAGGATTGCTGTCCGGCCACAATCCTACCGACACTGTTGAGAGTGTAATGCACCGTTCTTTCTGTGCGCTCCGTGGTCCCGAGGTGGATGTGGAGCAGCTTCGCAACATCCGTGAACGCGGTTTGCGCCTCATTCCCGTACTTGCTCCGGATGGCACCGTTATACGCATCATCGACACCACGGTCACCCCGTCGTGTCTGCCGGTTACAGCCATACTTATGGCCGGCGGTAAAGGCGAGCGGTTGCGTCCCCTCACTCTCACCACCCCCAAACCGCTTCTTGAAGTAGGCGGCATGCCCATTATTGACCACAACATCCATGCACTGGCACGAGCAGGCGTAAAGAACATATACGTTACCGTCAATTATCTTGCCGACCAGATTGAAGCCCATTTTGCAAATCCCGTGGCCGGAGTGAAAGTACACTGTGTACGCGAGTCCAAGCCCCTCGGCACAATCGGCTCGGCAAAGCTGGCACCGGTGCCTGAACATGGAGTGACCACAATAATGAATTCCGACCTGCTTACCGATGTGTCGCTGGAGGACATGTACCTTACCCACATATCCGAGCAGGCAGCCATAACCATTGCCGCCATTCCCTACAATGTGTCAGTGCCTTACGCCATACTCACCACCCAAGGTCACACAGTCACGGCACTGGAAGAAAAACCCTCCTACGCATTCTATGCCAATGCCGGCATTTATATGATCAATAACGAGCTGATCCATGACATTCCGGCTGACACGCGCATGGATGCCACAGATCTAATAGAGAAAGCCATCAATAATTACCTGAAGGTGGCTTATTTCCCCATTTCCGGCACTTGGCTTGACATCGGTTCTCCGGCAGACTATCGGCACGCTTGTGAACTTGCTGCCCACAGTATCGGTTTTAATAACAAATAATCCATATCCCTGAATATGCCACAATCCAACTTTATTGACTACGTGAAGATTTTATGCCGCTCAGGTAAGGGCGGTGCAGGCTCACGACATTTCCACCGCGCCAAATATGTGCCCAAAGGAGGACCTGATGGCGGCGACGGCGGTCGTGGCGGCCATATAATACTGCGCGGCAACAGCCACATGTGGACGCTTCTTCCCCTCAAATACAATCGCCATATCTTCGCCGGAAACGGTGAAAGCGGCTCTGCCGGAAGAAGTTTCGGCAAAGATGGCAACGATGTGATCATAGATGTGCCATGCGGCACCGTGGTTTACGATGCCGAAACAGGTGAATTCCTTTGTGAGGTCAATTACGACGGTGAAGAAATAAAGTTGCTTCGTGGCGGCAGAGGCGGACTCGGTAACTGGCATTTCAAATCTGCCACCAACCGCACTCCACGCTATGCCCAACCGGGAGAACCTGCCATAGAAAAAACCGTGGTACTGGAGCTGAAGATGCTTGCCGATGTGGGTCTCGTGGGATTCCCCAATGCCGGCAAATCCACATTGCTGTCGGCTCTTTCGGCGGCCAAGCCCAAAATCGCCGACTACCCATTTACCACCATGGAGCCGCAGCTGGGCATCGTGGCCTACCGCAACAACCGCTCTTTTGTCATGGCCGATATTCCGGGCATAATAGAAGGGGCTTCGGAAGGCAAAGGCCTCGGCCTTCGTTTTCTCCGTCATATAGAGCGCAACGCGGTGCTCCTGTTCATGGTTCCGGCTGATGCTGACGATATTACTGCGGCATACCATGTGCTGCTCAACGAGCTTCAGCAGTTTAATCCGCAGCTTATGGACAAAGAGCGCATCCTTGCCATATCCAAAAGCGACATGCTTGACGACGAGCTGATAGAGGAAATAGAGAAAACCCTGCCTCCAGACATTCCCCACGTGTTCATCTCAGCTGTCACCGGTTACGGAATTGACAAACTCAAGGATATACTCTGGAGTGCCATAAACGATGACCGCAACCGTATTGCCACCCCCTCCATCACGCATCGCCCGTTGGATGTACATCACCGTGTGCGTGAGGAAGATGAGTTCATCTTTGACAAACCCGAAATAGAGGACGAGCCTGAAGAAGAGATTTGGGACGAGGACGATGACAACGGGGAAGACTGGGATGAGCTTGACTGGGAATACACTCCCGATGAAAATAAATAATCTTCCCATCGGCCCGGGAGCGGAATGCGGCTACACCGAACGGTGCGCCGCCGACCCTCTGCATCCCTACGATGGAGTCAACCTTTGCCACTACACAAACGATTCACTTCATCATGTGGCGGAATGTCGGCAGGAGTTTGCACAAAAACTCGGAGTGCAGGTATCGGCACTCATCATACCCCGGCAGGCACATACCACAAATGTCGCTGTCATAAACTCCCCCGCGCCGGCTGTCCTTGACAATGTGGACGCACTTGTGACCGACCGCAAAGACATAGTGCTGTGCATCAATACAGCCGACTGCGTACCGCTGCTTCTTCACGACACCAAAGCCGGAGTTATTGCCGCATGTCATGCCGGATGGCGTGGCGCGGTCAATGGGGTGGTACAGAATACGGTCGCGGCCATGTTGTCGCTCGGGGCATCACCTGAACATATTCAGGCCGCCATGGGCCCATGCATATGCCCCAACTGTTTTGAAGTTGGGCCTGAAGTGGCAGACCGATTCCAACAATGGCCTGATACAATCATCACATCTGCCGAATGGAGCAAACCGCATATTGATCTCCCGGCAGTTATTGCTCATATATTGACACAGCAAGGCATCAACCACATCACTCCCCCTCCGGCATGCACACGCTGCTCTTGGCGCACTCTGTTCAGTGCGCGCAAACTCGGCATCAACTCCGGCAGAATGTTGAGTTTCATCCGTATTATGTGATTTTGGTATTTTTTACCGCATTTTAGGTATTAAGTGTTTGGTTCTCTTGTTGTAATTTTGCTCGTGTAAAAACAGCTCAATTTATGACTTTATCACTCACATTGCTTTCAGCCGCCATGATAGCAGCTGCGCCCGACACTGCCATGGTACATGATCCTATAGGCGAAGTGGTGGTTACAGGCACTAACGAAGCCGTCACTAAAAATCTGCTTCCTTATACGGTCAGCGTCATCGGGCACCAGCAGCTTGAATCTTCGCCCGACACCAAACTGCTTTCCATAATCTCGGGGCAGGTTCCAAGCCTTTTTGTAACACAGCGTGGAGTGCTCGGCTTCGGAGTCAGCACCGGCGGCAGCGGACACATCAAGCTGCGCGGAGTGGGTGGCGACAGAGCCAGTGCAGTACTGATGATGGTGGACGGACAACCGCAGTTTGCCGGCATTTATTCACATCAAATATCTGATTTTTACTCCAAGGAATACGTGGAGTGCGTAGAGGTGCTTCGCGGTCCCGGGGCGGTGCTCTACGGATCCAACGCAATGGCCGGAGTTATAAACGTGATAACCAAGCGGCCATCGCACGAGGGCGTCCACACCTCAATGTCGGTGCGCGGGGGCAGCTACAACACATGGCAAGCAGCCGCCACCAACACTGTGAAGTTTGGCAAATTCTCTTCCCTTATTTCAGGAGGGTACGACCACACCGACGGCACCGCCGAGGGCTTCTCTTTCAATCAGGCTTATGGCTATGGCAAATTAAATTACGAATTCTCGTCACATTGGCAGGGAGCGGCCGATTACACCATAACCAATTTCAAAGGCAACGACCCCCTGTATCCACGTATCAGCGATGCCGAGAGCACTGAAATATATCATCAGAGCATCACCCGAGGGGAGGCTTCCGTCACTGCTGCCAACCGCTATGGAACGCTTACCAACGGATCTGTCAGAGCATATTACAGCTACGGCAACCATTTCATTGACGACCCACGTCATTTCCATTCCACCGATGACCGTTTCGGAATCATAGCCTTTCAGAACATCAATCCATGGGCCAACGGTTCATGGACCATAGGTTTTGATTTTGACCGCTATACCGGACGCATACCCGTGTCGGGAGGACGTCCTCATGCACCCGGCTCGCTATCCACTCTTGAGCGTAAGCATATTGTGGAATACTCCCCCTACCTCACAGCCTCACAAGGCATCTGGAGCAACATTCTTACCCTTAATGCAGGAGTAAGAGTTGCCATGAGCGATATGTTTCACACCCAGTGGGTACCGCAGGCCGGTTTTGCAGTCAACCCCACCTCCGACCTCACCATAAAGGCATCAATGGCCAAAGGATATAGAAATCCATCGTTCCGTGAGCTTTATCTTTACCGCATGGCGAACCCCGAGCTGCAGCCTGAGCAGATGGTCAACTATGAGGTAAGCGTTGACAAAAGCTTCGGCTCTTTGTTTTCCGCCTCAGTAACAGGATATTTCACACGTGGTTCGCAGATGATTCAAACTGTACGGGCAAAAAATGTCAACACCGGCAAATTCTATAACAAGGGTATAGAGCTGACCATGTTCTCGCATCCGGTTTCCAATCTCACGCTCCGTGCCTCCTACAGCTATCTCCACTCCTCGTTGCATCTTCTCACCTGTGCTCCGCGTCACCAATACTACATCGGTGCCGACTGGACTCCGGTAAAGCCGCTGCAAATCAGTGCCGACCTCAAAGGAGTAGCCCGAATGTTGGCCGATGAGGATATGCCTATGCAAAGCTACGCCACCCTCAACCTCAACACCACCTATACCGTCAACAGATTTATCGCCCTTACGCTGAGTATGGAAAACATAACCTGCGCACGCTACACCATTGTGCCCGGATATGAAATGCCGGGCATAACAGCCATGGGCGGCATAAAAGTCAATTTCTAACACCAATATATAATTATGAAGATACTCAACCATCTGGCACTTGCGGCAGCTCTGATTTCTGCCACTGCCTGCACGGCCAAAGCCTCCGAGCCGGCAACCGCAGCAATCGACTCCGTAGCCACAGTCTATTTCATCAAGGAAATAACACCCGAGAGTCTCATAAAAATTTACAAAGCTCTCGGACGTGAGGCACACGGAAAAGTGGGAGTGAAAATATCCACCGGAGAAAGCATGAAATCGCATCAGCTTTCACCGCAGCTTATAGCTCCGCTCGTCAACAGCTTCAACGGCACCCTCATTGAGTGCAACACCGCTTATCCCGGCAACCGCAACACCACCGAATCACACCTCAAAGCCATCAAAGACCATGGCTATACCGCAATAGCCCCGGTTGACATTATGGATGCCGAAGGCGACACCGCCATTACCATTGTCGGGGGCAAACACCTACCCTACGATATTGTGGGCAAGCATTTTCTCAACTATGATTTCATGGTTGTGCTGTCGCATTTCAAAGGTCATGCCATGGGCGGACTCGGCGGTGCGCTCAAGAATATCTCCATCGGCATAGGATCTTCCGACGGCAAGGCTTGGATTCATACCGCAGGCAAGACACGCAATCCGGCTGAACTTTGGAACAATCTGCCCGAGCAGGATATATTCCTTGAGTCAATGGCCGATGCCTGCAAAGGAGTAATTGACCACATTGGCCGCGACAACGTGCTGTACATCAACGTGGCCAATAATCTTTCAGTGGACTGCGACTGCAACGGCAATCCCGCCCAGCCTCAGATGAAAGATCTCGGCATTTTCGCTTCACTTGACCCCGTGGCTCTTGACCGCGCATGCGTTGATGCCGTGTTCAATTCCTCCGACAACGGGAAAGGCGACCTCATCGAGCGCATCAATTCCCGCCACGGCACCCACACCATCACCGCCGCCGAACAGCTCGGCCTCGGCTCCCAGAAATATAAAATTGTGACCATAGAATGAAACACTTCGCATCACTGCTATTGACAGCAGCCCAGCTTATCAATCCTTTAAGCATCATGGCAAAAGAAAAAATAACACAAAACGCCGGGCACAACGCTCTTGGCACATTCGCACCCGAGTTTGCCCATCTTAACGATGATGTGCTGTTTGGCGAAGTATGGAACCGCGACGGGCTCACACCCAAGCAGCGCAGCATGATCACTGTATCTGCGCTTATTGGAAAAGGCATCACCGATTCCTCACTTGAGCATCATCTGGCATTTGCCAAAAACAACGGTGTCACACGCACCGAGATATCCGAGATGCTCACCCATCTCGCCTTCTATGCCGGTTGGCCCAACGCATGGGCAGCATTCCGCATGGCTGCCAAAGTGTGGGGTGACCAGCCCATGACCACCGACGACGAACTGGCCGAATTCCAGCAGCAGATGATTTTCCCCGTGGGCACTCCCAACACAGCATACGCCAAATATTTCAGCGGCAAAAGCTGGCTCGCGCCTATTTCCGGCGAGCAAGTGGCAGTGTCAAATGTCACATTTGAGCCGGCATGCCGCAACAACTGGCACATCCATAAAGCCACCAGCGGCGGAGGCCAGATGCTCATAGGAGTAGCCGGACGAGGTTGGTATCAGGAAGAAGGCAAGCCCGCACAGGAAATTCTGCCCGGCACCGTAATCCACATCCCTGCCAACGTAAAGCACTGGCACGGCGCAGCCAAGGACTCATGGTTTGCACACCTTGCATTTTCCGTACCCGGCGACAACACCTCCAACGAATGGCTTGAGCCGGTCAGCGATGCCGACTACCTCGCCCTCCCCTGATCAACTATATGACCACATAAAAGGCGGGTGCCACAACGGCACCCGCCAATATTTTTGTACCTTTGCAACGGTAAAAAAAGATTTTGCACATGCCTAAACCCAATCAAGTCAATCCGCCGCTTGAAAAGCTGTGGAATGCCAACTATTGGAAAGTAATGACCAGCAATTTTCTGCTTTTCTTCGCTTTCTATATCCTCACTCCACTGCTTCCTCTGTACCTTGACGAGCAGTTTCATGCCAATAAGGATATAATAGGCATAGTTCTTTCCGGCTACGTTATTGCCACATTGCTCATCCGTCCGTTCAGCGGGTTCATCGTTGACACCTTCAATCGCAAAAAAGTGCTCATGTTATGCTTTTTTGCATTTTTCATATGCTTCGCCGGCTACATTGGCGCCGGCACATTGCTCATGTTTGCCATAGTGCGCACCATGCACGGTATTCCGTTCGGAGCCACAACGGTGGCCAACTCCACAGTGGCAATCGATGTGCTCCCGTCATCACGCAGAAACGAGGGAATAGGGTTCTACGGGCTGAGCAACAACCTTGCCATGGCGATAGCCCCTTCAGCCGGAATATATATTTATTCGGCCACTTCCAATTTCGGATTACTGTTTTGGATTGCCCTGATTCTTGCTCTCGCAGGATTTTTCTGCTCCACTACCGTGCAACTCCCCAAGCGAGCAACAGTTCCCGGCAAACCAAAACTGTCACTTGACCATTTCTTCCTTGGCAAGGCATGGCTCATGGCCATCAACATCTGTTTTTTTGGCCTGTGTTGGGGAGTCATGAGCAATTATGTGGCAATTTACGGCAAGGAGCAGCTGGGCATCACCGACGGCACCGGATTATTTTTCATGATTCTCTCCACCGGGCTCGTCATTGCGCGCCTGTTTGGGCGCAAGCGTCTTCGTGCCGGCAAGATAACACAAAGCTGCGCCATAGGCGTGTGCCTGTCGCTCATAGGATATGTACTTTTCGCATCCGGTCTCGGAGCATGGTCCTATTATTTGTCCGCACTGTTTGTTGGTCTCGGCAACGGCCAGATGTATCCGGCGTTTCTCAACATGTTCATCTCCGTTGCGCGTCACGACCAGAGAGGCACTGCCAACTCCTCCATCCTCATTTCTTGGGACCTCGGCATGGGCCTTGGCATACTTTTAGGTGGCTTCGTGGCGGAATACCTCAGCTATCAGGCTGCGTTTTGGGTAGCAGCTGCCATGCAAGCCGCCGGCACATTGCTTTTTCTCCTCGCCACCCGCAAATTCTATCTTGCCCGAAAAATCCACAATTAAGTTTGTACAATAACAAAACAATTCTTACCTTTGCACTCACCAATGCCCGGATGGCGGAATAGGTAGACGCGCTGGTCTCAAACACCAGTGGGGCGACCCATCTCGGTTCGAGCCCGAGTCCGGGTACGAATAACGGCTGTAAATCAAAGCGATTTACGGCCGTTATTTATTTTATGCCATCACCTGATGCCACTATACAACAATCAGAGACACCCGAATGGATGCCTCTGATTATTATGCGGAATCTGATGCCTTGCACGTATGCAAGGCTCAGTGCTGTTTTAGATTATGCTGTTGGCCTTGGTCCACTCCACGAGTTCGGGGATATAAGCGAAAGCAAGTGAAGTAACGGTATCGGCACAACCGTAGTACACGGCCAAACGGCCTGTTTCGGGATCATGGAGAGCTGCGCAGGGGAATGTGACATTGGGCACATCACCGGTAAGCTCATATATTTCGCGAGGTGAAATCAGATATGGCCCGCTGCGTGCAAGCACCTTCCAGGGCTGCTCAAGGTCAAGCAAAGCTGAGCCGAAAGCATATACATAGCCATTGCAGGAACGCAACACGCCATGATATATCAGCAACCAGCCTTCGGATGTTTCAATAGGAATAGGACCGGCACCAATCTTCATGCACTGCCATGCGCTAAGTTCAAAAGGAGCGGGAGCCATAACATGACGGTGGCGTCCCCAGAACTCCATGTCGGGCGACTCGCTGTAGAATATATCGCCGAAAGGTGTGTGACCGGTATCGCTCGGACGGGAAAGCATCGCAAAATTGCCGTTGATTTTCTTGGGGAACATCACGCCGTTGCGGTTGTAAGGCAAGAAAGCATTTTCCAACTGATGGAATGTTTCAAAATCAGTGGTCCATGCCACACCTATTGTGGGCCCGTGATAACCGTTGCACCATGTCACATAGTACTTGTCATCAATTTTGGCAACTCGGGGGTCGTAGCCGTACACCCATTCTGCCACTTCGGGATCAGCACCGGTAAGATGAAAATCTTCCTCATTGATGTCCCATTTTATACCGTCTTTGGAAAAGCCTACATGTATGCGCATGCGACGGTTAGTATCGTCACAGCGGAACACACCGGCAAAATTATATTCGCCTTTTTTGAAAGGCACCACAGCCGAATTGAAAATACTGTTGGATGTGCTCAGAGCATCGCGGGGAATGATGGGGTTTTCGCTATAACGCCACATCACATCCTTGCACCCCTCGGGACGCTCCTGCCAAGGCATATCCGCCAGCGGCTGACCATAGATTTTGAGTTTGCTCATTATTGTTTTCTATTGGGAATATTGATATTGATTTCAATCACAATGTTTCGGTATTCTCTTCTCCGGCTATTGCATCAGCTTCCACCTTTTCTGCATCGGGATTGTCACTGTGAGTAAACGGCACAAACCACGCAAGGACAAAAGCGGGAACAGCTACAATAAGAGCTATGATGAAGAATGTTTCATAACCAGTGCGCTCACAAATCCAGCCGCTGACCATACCGGGAAGCATCACGCCGAGATTCATGATAGCCGAGGCAAAAGCGTAATGTGCCATAGAGTGTTTGCCCGGAGCCACCTGCTGCATCATGAACAGTGTCAGCCCCACAAAGCCGAAGCCATAGCAGAAATACTCTGCCACAAGTCCGATACCTATCACCCACAGGCTGCTGGGCAAGAAGAGTGAGAACAGGAAATATATCACAAACGGCACATTGAATATGCACACAAGCGAAAAGAGCACTTTCTTAAGGCCGAAATGAGCTATGTAGTAGCCGCCCAGTATCGAACCGATAATGAACGCCACTGTACCAAACACACCATAAATTGTGCCCATAGCCTCATTGCTCATACCCAAACCGCCCTCTGCGGCCGGAGCCTGAAGGAAAATAGGCACCATCTTCATTGCAAAGCCCTCGGTAAGACGGTAGCACACAATAAACAGTATGTAGTACCATATATACGGCTTGCGGAAGAAATCCACAAGCACCTGAGCCATTTCGCTCATAGCCTGCTTGCCCGAAGGCGCAGTGCCGTCAGGCTTGCTTCCTGTAGGAAGCATAAAGCTGTGATATATGGCCAGACCTATGAGCAGCGCACCTATGATGCCCATGATTATCATCCATGCATAGAACGGTGCACGCGCCTCATTGCTTTCCTTGAAATATGTCATCAGCACACCGGCCAAAGCCACAAGCGCGCCATTGGCAAGAACCTTGGCAAGATTATAAAAAGCGCCTTGCCATCCGATAAACTGCGACTGCGTTTTTTTATCCAAAGCGGTGAGATACACACCGTCGGTGGCTATATCGTGCGTTGCCCCACTCAAGGCTATCACGCCCATTATGGCAATAGCATAGTTGAAAAAATTAGGCAATGGAAGCACGAAAGCAATCAAGGCAAAACAGAAACCGCTGATTGCTTGAGTGAGCACCACAAAATTCTTTTTTGTCCAGTAAATTTCAAGCAGCGGGCTCCAAAGGAACTTAAGTGTATAGGGCAATGTGAGCAGCGATGTCCAAAACGCAATCTGCGCCTTGTCAACTCCAAGATTATTGAACATAATGACTGCCACGAGGTTGAGTGCCACAAATGGCAATCCCATGGCAAAATACACTGAGGGCACCCACGCAAGCGGCGACCGTTTTTTTGCCGCTACTGCTGACGGAGCTTTGCTGTTGGATTTCATGGATGTTATTAGGGGGATAGTTGATGATTGGTTACAAACTGGAATCTGTATATTTTGTACTCCGGAGCAGAATCGAACTGCTATCTAAAGTTTAGGAAACTTCTATTCTATCCGTTGAACTACCGGAGCATTTACCTTTTCAAGCACACAAAAGTAACTATTCTTTGCGATATCCACAAATTTCGTTTCAGCATCCTATAAAATCTACCGACTCGCCATCAGGCACTATCTCACCGAGGATCAGTACTACTGGTATAAATCACTACCCGACAACCGATTGCAGTCATGAATCCTTACGCACATACGTAATGAATCGAAAAGTGTGGGAGCTTCGCGGATCGGTCATAGGCTCGCTTTGCTCTGCCACACGCCACTCATCACCGGATATTTCAGGGAAAAAAGTATCGGCATCCTCTACAGGCGCATCCACTCTCGTAATCTCCAGCCGTGAGGCCAGCGGCATTGCGCTCTTATACACCTGACCGCCGCCTATAATCATCACTTCCGGCACATCGCCGCACTTATTCAATGCATCCTCTATCGAACAGGCAGTTTCGGCTCCCGGAGCGCGCCACTGTTTATTGCGGGTAATCACGATGTTGCGTCGTCCCGGCAAGGCCCCGCAAGGGAGTGCCTCAAACGTGCGCCGTCCCATCACCACCGGCTTGCCCATGGTCACGGCCTTGAAATGCTTGAAATCAGCCGAAATGTGAAACGGCTGGTCGCCATCGCGTCCTATCGCCCCATTGCTTGCCACAATGGCTATTATCGTAACTTTGGTATTCATACGGCTATGGGAGCCTTGATGGGAGGGTAAGGATCATACCCTTCCAAGGTGAAGTCCTCGTATTTGAAATCAAATATCGACTTCACTTCGGGATTGATTTTCATTACCGGCAACTGACGCGGAGTGCGCGTGAGCTGCTCTTTAACTTGCTCAAAATGGTTGTGGTAGATATGAGTATCGCCAAGAGTGTGCACAAACTCACCCGGTTTTAATCCCGTTACCTGAGCCATCATCATCAGAAGCAGCGCATATGAGGCAATATTGAACGGCACACCCAGAAAGCAGTCGGCCGAACGCTGATAAAGCTGGAGCGACAGTTTGCCGTCTGCCACATAGAACTGGAAAAACGCATGGCATGGCGGCAGATTCATATTGGGCAGGTCGGCCACATTCCATGCCGAAACAATTATGCGGCGCGATTCCGGATTCTCCTTGATTGTCTTCACCGCCTCCGAAATCTGGTCTATGCACCCTCCGTTGTAGTCGGGCCATGACCGCCACTGATAGCCGTAGATATGTCCTAATGACCCGTCAGGATCAGCCCATTCATTCCATATCTTTACTCCGTGCTCCTGAAGATAATGCACATTCGTGTCCCCTTTGAGAAACCATAGCAGCTCATAGATAATGGATTTGAGATGAGTTTTTTTAGTTGTGACCAACGGAAACTCGCCCTTGCTGAGGTCAAAACGCATTTGGTAGCCAAATACGCTGCGGGTGCCTGTGCCCGTGCGGTCTCCGCGATCCACACCGTGCTCCATTATATGCCGGAGGAGGTCAAGATATTGTTTCATTTTTCCGATTTATTTATGCAGTTTGAAGACTGTTCCATCACCGAGGCCGATGCCTTGGGCTTGCCGATACGCTGCATCATGGGATCGGCGAGCTGCTTTCGCCTCCATGTATAGTTTATGGCATTGTTCTCGCACACATTTACGCAATCCATGCACATCACGCACCGCGAGCCGTCCACCACATGGTCGGTAAGATTGATGCAGCCCCCTTTGCACACATCCTCGCACTTGCGACACTGCGTGCACAGGTCTGTATCTATATCCATTTGCCACACCGAATATCGGCTTATCAAGCCAAGCATCGTTCCTACAGGACATAAAGTATTGCATATACTGCGCCCAGAGCGCGCAGCTATTATAAGCACGGCAAGAAGCAACAGCGCCGACAGCGCGGTTGCAGTCAAAGAAGTAAGCAGAATGGGCACGAAATCGCGATGGCTCACTCCGGCACATACACCCGCATCCACAACGGCGCGGCTTGCCGGAGCAATCGTGTCAGTGCAGAAACGCACATACAGTTCATACGGATCCAAAAGGCTCACCGCAAGCCAGAAACCGGCAAGCAGACACGCAAGTGTCACCACCAACATACTGTAGCGCCACAATGTGCGTGGCGGTGAATAACGGTAAACGCGTTTGCGCTTTCCCAATCGCACGGCACGTGCGGATATATCCTGCAATGTGCCCAACGGGCACACCGATGAGCAATAAACGCGTCCGAACACCAGCGTAATCAGAAGCCATGTCACAAACGTGACCATGCTGAACCGCACGGCGGCGGGCAATATCTGCACCCGGTCAATCCATTCGTATATCCACGGGCACCACATTACGCCCCACGACACCGTTGCCGTAAGAACCGAAATCACAAGCAGCGACACGGCTATGCGCAGCCAGCGAAGTATCCTGTATATGCCATTCGGTTTACTCATTTCAGAGGACGCTTCGATGCAAAATATTTCTTCATCAGTTCGGCACACTCATCCTGAAGCACCCCGCCAGTCACACGGGTTTTGGGATGAAACGGCATACGCACCATGGTGCTGTACCCCCGTTTGGCATCAGGAGCGCCATACACTATACGCCCTATTTGGCTCCATGCCAACGCCCCGGCACACATAAGACACGGCTCAACGGTCACATACAGCGTGGCCTTGGGCAGATATTTGCCACCAAGAGTGCCAGCGGCGGCAGTCAAAGCCTGCATCTCAGCGTGAGCAGTCACATCACATAATGATTCAGTGAGATTATGGCCCCTGCCAAGCACCTTGCCGTTCTCCACCACAACAGCACCTATAGGCACCTCATCGGCTTCGGCAGCTCTATGGGCTTCGTCAAGAGCCATCCGCATATATTTCTCGTCTTCAATCTGCTGGTCTATCATAACAGGTCTATTGTAAGCCCCTCATTGGCCGGCACGACCACATCAAACTCCGTTTTAGCCTCTTTCACAAGTACCTCCACATCGGTTATGCGCTTGGAATAATGCCCGATGACAAGTTTCTTCACACCGGCCAACCTTGCTATTCTTCCGGCCTGAGATGCAGTGCTGTGTCCATAGCTGCGCGCCTTGGATGCCATTTCGTCGCAATATGTGGCCTCATGATACAGCACATCCACACCCTCCACGGCTTTGGCCACACGCTCGTCCATCATGGTGTCGGAGCAATAGGCATAGCTCACGCTCGGCTCGGGAGGAAGCACAAAGCGGCTGTTGGGTATCACCACACCATCGGGGGTAACATAGTCTGCTCCCTCCTTTATGGCTCCGCGCATACTCAGCGGCACTTTGAAAAAATCCAGCACATCGCCTCTCAAATGTGACGGCTTAGGCTTTTCGCGAAATATAAATCCGGTACACGGCAACCGGTGATAGAGGGGAAACGCCTCCACAATCAGCGCATGGTCCTCATATATCACACCTCCCTTGGGCGAAATAGGCTCATACAATATGTCAAAAGGAGTGTCGCGACAGAAATAAGATATGAAATTGCGCATCACCTCCACTCCGTCGGCAGGCAAATGAAGAGTTATCCGGCCACCTTTTTCGTGAAGCGCCATAGTGGACAACAGACCCGGCAATCCGAAACAATGGTCGCCGTGCATATGCGAAACAAACACCTCACACAGCCGCGAGAACTTAAGCTTCATGCGGCGCATCATTGATTGGGCTCCCTCACCACAGTCTATCATCATCAGGCGGTCACGAAAATCCACCACCTGACACGATGGCTGATGCATAACAGTGGGCACCGCCGATCCGCAGCCAAGTATGTTTACACTGAATTTTGACATAATTGTGCAAATATACCATTTTTTTTGATACGCGCCGCACAACGCCTAAAATTGAAAAATCGTTAATATAAGATAAAGATTTGTAGAATAGTTGATTGACTCACCTTAACTATATAATTTTGCACTATAGTTTTTTCATAGGACTTAATTTTTAAGGTTTAAAGCACCGGAGACTGTTGCGAAACATTCTCCGGTGTTCGTCTTTACTTACGATATTTTTGGTGCGGTGCCGGGGATTGATTACATTTGCATAACAAAAAAGCAGAATCATCATGAGCCAACTCATTCCTTACCCCGTAGCGAAACACGATTTCCCTACCAAACTTTATGTGCGTACTCTTACTTTGCGCCCCGACTCCAAGCTTATTGCAGCTTACCGGTTGCGGCATGCCCCCGGCAATGTATGGCCCGAAATTGTAGCCGGCATAAAATCAGTGGGTATTCTGGAAATGGACATATACATTTTTGGCAACCAGCTCATGATGACCGTGGAAGTTCCCGCCGACTTGGATTGGGATGCTGCCATGGAGCGTCTTGCCACTCTGCCCAGACAGCAGGAGTGGGAAGAGTACATGGCTGAGTTTCAGGACACCGACCCCAAAGCCACCGCAGCGGCCAAATGGCAACCGATGGAGCGCATGTTCCACCTCGGTGACCAGAACGACAACGGCTTGAAATATTGACGATTCCAAATCATGCAGCAAGGAAAACTCGATAAGGACCTCATACCGCAGCCCGAACTTTGGCGCATGGCTCTGCTCATATCTCGCCAAAGCCTTGATGTGGCATTATACCCGCCGGTAGAGAGCGAAGAAGCCATCTTCAGGTCTATAACTCTGGATCCGGAGGCACCCACTCATCTCAAAGCCGTTGAGGATGCCATATACGAAAATCCGCTGCTGTTGAGCGATTTCAAATCCATACAAGGATTCATTGACAGCGATTTTTTTCTACTTCTGCCCGATGAGATTCCGCAGGAGAGATACGATTCAATGCTTAAAATAAGTGCCCAGACGCCACAGGAACAGTGGCGCTCCATAGCCACCCCCGCCTCGCCGGGTGTAAAACTCATTATGGCAGCAGACGAGGAACTGTGCCGGTTTCTGACACGCACTTTCTTCAACATCTCCCTTCGGCATCCTCTTGCCATTCTTACCGGCATGCTTGCATCTGACAATTCTGGCATTCGCAGTTACTCAATCATGCATCGCAAACGCATCTACATGATGAGCTTTGATGACCGGAAACTACTAAGTGCCAACACGTTCACATACAATGAGCCCATGGATGCCGTGTACTACATTCTGGCATCGCGAAGCATTTCCGACATTGACTCTGTCAAGCACCCTCATTTCTATGCCGGTCAGCCTGAAAGCATAGATTCAGTCATTCCGATTCTGAGATCGTACATAGCGCAGATAATGCCTACCGAAATCCATATCCTGCCTTACCGTACCACACGGCACACCCTTAACGCCCATTACCTGCTAACATCACTCCCGCTATGCGAATAATACGAGGAAAATACGGCCGCCGCAGATTTGATGTGCCGGGAAACATAACGGCACGCCCCACCACTGACTTTGCACGCGAAAACATATTCAATGTCATTGAAAACCTCATAGATCTTGAGGGCATAACGGCTGTGGACCTTTTTGCCGGCACCGGAGCCGTTACATTTGAGCTGCTGTCGCGCGGAGCATCCCGCGTCACAGCTGTTGAAAAGGCATCCACCCAATTTCGCTTCATAGCCAAAGTGGCCGAGCAGCTCGGATGCTCCGACCAGCTCACACTTGTGCGCGGTGATGTGTTCCGCTATCTTTCATCGGTAAGCACACCGGCACAGTTTGTATGGGCCGACCCTCCGTACAATCTTCCTCGGTTTGCCGAAATCCCCGAACTGGTGCTTAACTCTCATCTTATGGCACCCGGCACACTGTTTGTACTGGAGCACTCCAAGGCATATGATTTCAGCCATTTGCCCCACTTCAAGGAGCACAGGGCGTATGGCAGCGTAAATTTCTCCATTTTTATAATCCCCGACAAAGAATAAGATTCACTATGAATACACCTGACACTGAAAACATCCCCGTGACTCGCAAGCACGGATTCAAGGCATGGTGCCGCCGCTACATCAGCTTTCCGCTTGTAGGAGTGGTTGTTGTGATGTCGTTCATACTTTTCATGACCGACAATTCGGTATTCAACACTTATGCCTTTGAATGTCAGATTGAGGAACTCAAAGGCGAAATCCGGGAGCATCGCGACACCCTGATGTATTACGAAGACCTCAACCGACGCCTTGATACCGACCCGGCCACTATGGAGCAGATTGTACGGGAGAATTTCCACATGCGCCGTCCCAACGAAGATGTTTTTATAATTGAAAAATAACAAATTATGACCAATACCGATCACCGCTCATCGCTTAAATCACCCGCAATGTGGGCTACTGTGGCGGGCCTTATACTCGTTATGGCAGGCACCGCAATCCCATTGCTGCGCATGCACACCGAAATCTACAAATATATCTTTTCAGCAGGCGCACTGCTTGTTGTCATAGGACGCCTCTTTATGCCCTACAAAGGCCCGTCGCTGCGCATTCGCCGGCTTTGCCGTCTTGAAGTGTGGAGCGGACTGTTTTTCTGTGCTGCGGCATTTTTCATGTTCTGGAAAGGAGCTGGACCCACCGACTGGATTGCATTCACTCTCGCCGGAGCTGCCATACAGATCTATACTTCCATCATGATTCCGCGCACACGCAACAAAGAGCAGCATTAACCCGCTTACGTATCCTCACCCCATAAAGGCTGTTTTTAGCCGACATAAAAAAAACCATCCGGGGCACGACGCCACGTCGCACCCCGGATGGATATTGTGTATGAATTGCTTTATCTAATTAAATCAGCCCATACACTTACCTAACATAAAATCACATTACTATTATGCACTTATAAACTTTCTTCCACGAAGATTCATAAATGTCTTATATAAAACATATCCGAGAAGTCTTGTCTTATACGTAGGCAAAGATTCAATCTTCACTTCGTCTTGCAAATTTAACACCTCGCGCCAAGCTTTATACCCCAATCAAAACTTCTGATTGCAGAAATCTAAATCTTCAAACGACCAATCATCTAATTTACAAAATATTACCATTTTCAAAATCAAAAAATTCAAATCAAAAAAATCAATGTTTGTTCCCTTATATTCACACCTTAAATGCTAATATCTTGTAATTAATGTATATATTTGCGGATATATGAAACAAACCGCCATAGTTCTATTAGCACTACTGCAATACGCAATTGTCTTAAATGCAGCACCGTCTGACCCCTCTCTAAAAGTGGCCTCTCATGATTTCATGGACGCATTTTCCAAACGGACTGCACTGATTGACTCACTCATGCACAAAATCGATTCAGTGAAGGCGTTACCGAAAAATGCGGTCAACGAGTATCAGCTCGGACGACTTTGGCAGAATATACAGGTCGATTCCGCGATTGCCCACATGCGTGTCGCCAACGATATAGCTATGCAAAATCATGAACAGTCGCTACACATAATGGCCGGATCCGCCATCTGCTCCATGCTGCCACACATCAACGCCTCCGGTGAGGCATTGCATCATTTCCATGAACTTGACACCATGGGAGCGTCACATGAGGCCATGCTGAGCTATCACATTGCAGGACAAAGCATCTGGTTCACGCTTGCCAACAGTTCCGTACTTGACACCATCCAGCATATATACAAGCGCAACGGTGCCGTTCACAGTCGCGCCATTTGCGCCATGACCCACCCCAACGATGTGCGCCATAACCTTGCTGCCGCTTACAACGCCTACGTGCAGGGGCACAATGCCGTTCTTGCCGCCAATCTCAACGAACTGCTCAACAATCCAAACGCCTCACATCATGACAAGGCCGAAGCCAATCTGCTGTTCGCACGCCACTACCTACGCAAAAATATTAGCGACACAGCCATGGCCAAATACTATGCATTGCGTTCGGGAGCCGAATTCATACGCGCTGCCGACATGCACACCAGCACCCCTGCGCTCGCCGCGCTGCTGCTGATTGACGACCCGTCAATTCCCATAGGCCCTGAGGCATTGCACACCGAACTTGGCAACGCCCTGAAAAGCGGCAGTTCCATTGCCGCCAACGAAAGTGCTCCTTACCTGCACATACTCACCGACATGAACACCGCCACAATTCATCAGCAGAAAATAGCTCTGGTGTCATTAGGTGTAGTCACCATTATTCTTGCCTCATGGCTGACCATAGCCCTCATCCAAAACCGCAAGCGCAAAGCCGCAATGAAGCAGGCACACGACCTTGCCAACAAGGTACAGAAACAGAGTATCAAACACAAGCAAGAGTATCTTGCCAAATTCATAAGACTCAGCGACAGCTATATGACCTCCACCGAGGAGTTTCTACGCAGTGCCCGCCGTCGGCTTTCAGCCGGCCAAATCAATGACCTCAAAATCCAGCTTAAGGACAATCAGTTTATTGAAAACCAACTGAGAATGTTTTGCGCAACATTTGATTCCGCATTTCTCAGCATTTTTCCAAACTTTGTAAATGAAGTAAACGAGCTTCTGCTCCCGGACAAAAAGCTTGACACACCTGCTCCACGCACTCTCACCACAGAACTGCGCATTGCAGCTTTCGCACGACTCGGCGTGGAAGACAGTGCCAAAGTAGCCCGATTCCTCGGACTCTCCCTCACCACCGTTTACACCTACCGCAACAAACTTCGTGCAAAAGCCTTGAACAGGAGTTCGTTCTATGCCGACCTTCAGCTTTTGCCTGACAATTCCATACCTCATAACACCCAGCCTCAACCATGAACCATTCATCCATTCTTGCTGCCGGGTTTCTACTCCCGGCCCTCGCGGCTTCGTCTCAGGACAAGCCGCAAAAGCCCTCTCTTCCACAAAATCCCAATATCATAATAATTCTTGCCGACGACCTTGGCTATGGCGACCTTGAATGTTATGGCGCCAAAAACGTAAAAACGCCACATGTCAACCGCCTTGCCGAACGTGGCATTCAATTCACCAACACCCATGCCGCCGCCAGCACTTCCACCCCGTCGCGCTACTCGTTGCTCACCGGTGAATACGCATGGCGACAGCCCGGCACTGATGTGGCCCCTGGCAATGCGGGAATGATCATACGCCCGGAACGCTACACCATGGCCGACATGTTGAAATCCTGCGGATACGCCACTGCCGCTATCGGCAAATGGCATCTCGGGCTTGGCAACAAAGAAGGCCAACAGGACTGGAATGCACCTCTGCCCATGTCTTTGGCCGACATTGGCTTTGACTATCATTACATAATGGCCGCCACAGCCGACAGAGTTCCCTGCGTGTTCATTGAAAACGGCTCCATAGCCAATTACGATCCCGAAAATCCCATTGAGGTCAACTATCATACCAATTTCCCGGGAGAACCCACCGGCAAAGACAACCCCGAGTTGCTCTATAACCAAAAATCGTCACACGGTCACGATATGTCTATCGTCAACGGCATAGGCCGCATCGGATATATGAAAGGCGGCGGAAAAGCTCTTTGGAAAGACGAGAACATAGCCGACTCCATCACCCAACATGCCATACAGTTCATAGACAATCACAAAGACTCGCCTTTCTTCATGTATTTCTGCACCAACGATGTGCATGTGCCACGATTTCCGCACAACCGTTTCCGTGGCAAGAACCCCATGGGCGTACGCGGCGATGCTATTGCCCAGTTTGACTGGAGTGTCGGCAGAATAATGCACACTCTTGATAGTCTCGGTATTGCTGACAACACTCTTATCATCCTTTCAAGCGATAATGGACCCGTGGTGGACGACGGATATGATGACCGTGCCGAAGAGCTGCTTAACGGGCACTCCCCTGCCGGTCCGTTCCGTGGCAACAAATACAGCGCATTTGAAGGCGGCACCATGGTACCCGCAATCATCAGCTGGCCTGCTGTAATTAAAGGAGGCCAAAAAAGCAACCTACTGATGACACAAGTGGACTGGCTCGCTTCACTGGCCGAACTTGTCAATGCCAGAATACCCGCCGGGGGCGCTCCCGACAGTCGCCCGCGCCTCGGCAATATGCTCGGTTATGACAATGAACCGGCGCCTTGGGTCATTGAAATGGCCTCTAACCGCACATTGAGCGTGCGCACGCCCAAATGGAAATATATTGAGCCAAACGATGGCCCGAAAATGATTACATGGGGTCCGAAAATAGAAACAGGCAATCTGGCTATGCCTCAGCTCTACGACATGGAGTCCTCTCTTGACGAGCAGAAAAACCTTGCACTTCAACATCCTGAGGTGGTTTTTGATATGCAGAACATACTGCGCCGGGCACGAAACAAATGAGCGATATGAACGTAAAATCACCTACCGAAACTCTCATTGCCGCCAATGCTGCCGGTATGGCCAAAGCATCAGCCACACGCAATTACGGCCGACTTGCCATCATGTCGGCTCTCGCCGGATGCTACATAGCCTTTGGCGGAGTGTTGTCGCTCATCATTGGTTATGGGTTCCCGGAAATAACGGCCAACAATCCTGCCCTGCAAAAACTGTTGTCGGGATGCGTGTTCCCAATCGGACTCATCCTCGTCGTGGTACTCGGCGCGGAGCTTTTCACCGGCAACAATGCACTGCTTATGCCCCCTACACTTCAGGGCACATGCTCATGGCGCACGGTCATACTCAATTGGACTCTCGTGTGGCTGGGCAACCTGATCGGTGCATTGCTGTTCACTTATTTCATGGTATGGCAATGCGGGCTTATAAGCAACGATCCGTGGCACAGCGCCATAACCGCTATAGCGCATGCCAAAGTAAGCATGCCGTGGTTCACGGTAATGCTGAAAGGCATTGGAGCCAACTGGTGCGTGTGTCTTGCCGTATGGCTCGCCTTAAGCGGACATTCGCTTATTGAAAAAATGGCCGGATGCTGGCTGCCTGTAATGGCATTCGTTGCTCTGGGCTATGAGCACTCCATCGCCAACATGTTCTTCATTCCGGCCGGAATAATGGCCGGGGCCGAAGTCGGAATCACACGGATGCTTCTGGCCAATCTCATTCCCGCCACTATCGGCAATATAATCGGCGGCGCACTGCTCGTGGGATGCATCCACACATGGCTCCATGCCCCTAAGAAAAAGTGACATAAACTCACTTATATGCAGATATTTTTTTATATATTTGCATCGCATAATCGTATGCATATAGTTATTAACACTAATATACAAACTAAATGGTAAGTTACAAAGAGTTAGGCCTTGTCAACACCCGTGAGATGTTTGCAAAGGCAATCAAGGGCGGCTATGCCATCCCTGCTTTCAACTTCAACAACATGGAGCAGCTGCAGGCTATCATCAAAGCTGCTGCTGAAGAAAAATCTCCCGTTATCCTTCAGGTTTCCAAAGGCGCACGCAACTATGCCAACGCCACACTCCTCCGCTACATGGCTCAGGGTGCTGTTGCTTATGCCAAAGAACTCGGTTGGGAACACCCCCAGATCGTGCTTCACCTCGACCACGGTGACAGCTTTGAGCTTTGCAAATCTTGCATCGACAACGGTTTCTCTTCTGTTATGATCGACGGCTCTCACCTCCCCTATGAGGAGAATGTGGCTCTCACCAAAAAAGTTGTGGACTACGCTCACCAGTTTGATGTAACTGTTGAAGGTGAACTCGGCGTACTCGCCGGCGTTGAAGACGAAGTTTCTTCCGACCACCACACCTACACCGACCCCGCTGAAGTTGTGGACTTCGCTACCCGCACAGGTTGCGACAGCCTCGCTATCTCCATCGGCACATCACACGGTGCTTACAAGTTCACTCCCGAGCAGTGCACACGCAACGCCGAAGGTCGTCTCGTGCCCCCTCCATTGGCATTCAACGTGCTTGACGCTGTTATGAAGGAACTCCCCGGATTCCCCATCGTGCTCCACGGTTCTTCCTCAGTTCCTCAGGAATATGTTGACATGATCAACAAATACGGTGGCAAACTTCCCGATGCTATCGGTATTCCCGAAGAAGAGCTTCGCAAAGCCGCTAAGAGCGCTGTTTGCAAAATCAACATTGACTCCGACAGCCGTCTGGCTATGACCGCTGCTATCCGCAAAGTATTTGTTGAGAAACCCGGTGAATTTGACCCCCGCAAATACCTCGGTCCCGCTCGTGACGAAATGGAGAAACTCTACAAGCACAAAATTGAAAAAGTGCTTGGTAGCGCAGGCAAAGCTGAATAAAGCCGCCTCCATCAAGGATTAAATCAAAAGCATGCCACATCAAAAAAAGGTGTGGCATGCTTCTTTTTTGTACCATATATACCTTGCCCTATGCCCGGGGTACCAATATAATAAGCGGGTGCGCCATGATTGACGCACCCGCCGTATTTTAAGTCTAAAGTGTTGGTTACTGTGCAGGGTCAAGCACTACCACACGATAGTTGCCCTGTGCACGAAGCTGAGTGGCAAATGCCTTGATGTCATCCACTGTGATAGAGTTCACATCTTCAACGGATTTTGTCAAGGTATCCACACCGTCAAGACTCCAGCCGGAGATTGCAGCGAGCCAGCCACCATTCTGCTCCATGCTCTGGGTGAACGACTTCACCATGAATTCTTTCACGGCATTAAGCTCGTCGGGCTGCACATCGTTGCCCATGCGCACAAATTCCTTCTCTATAAGTTCCAAAGCCTTGTCTTTCATTTCAGGCTTCATGGGGAATGCCGACATGATTTCAGTATTGGAGCTGTCAAAGCGTTCCATAGATCCGTTTGCACCGATTGAGTAAACCATACCTTCACGCTCACGGATGATATCGTTGAGGCGTTTTGACAGAACCTGACCGGTCATGGAAGCGAGCAGACGGTTGCGGTTGGTGAATTTGTCATGACCGTATTCGGTGATGTAGCACCAAGTCTGAGGTGTCTGCATGGAAGTTGAATAGGTGCTCACACCTGAACCCTTGATGATGTCAAGAGCGGGATTGGTGCCGCCGAAAGTGCGGTTAGCTTTCTCAGCAGGCAATGAAGCTATATATTTCTCAACCACATTGCGGAGTGAATCCATGTTCACGTTGCCGACGAAAGTGAATGTGAAGTCTGCTGCATTGGCAAGCTGGGAATGAACGATTTCAAGAATCTGCTCGCGGCTTGCTTCGTTCACAATCTTTGTGTTAAGCTGACGCATGCGGGGCGATTTGAACAGTGTATCCATCACCTTGGTAGAGAAGATATACTGAGGATCAGCCTCCTGATTGGCAAGCTGTCCTGCCAGAGTGGCCTGAGTTGCTTTGAATTCGTCTTCATCAATATTGAATTCAGTGAACATGGCATAGATAAGTTCGCCGAGAGTATTGAGGTCCTTAGGTGTGGAGTTACCGCTTATCTGACGCTGATATGCGCGGAGCGATGCTGAAACGCCTGCCTGCTTGCCTGCAAGATACTCATCCACTTCAGTGCTGTTATATGTGCCGAAACCGGTGGCAAAACGCATTGCCATAGGCATGAATATGAGCGATGAAGCATAATCGTCTCCATAATTGGATGTGCCGTTTACAGCTGTTGCAGCAAACAGTATTTCATCATCCTTGAATTTGGTGGGTTTCACGATTACTGTGGCACCGTTGCTCAGAGTCCATGTAGTTGCATCAAAAGTCTCGTTCTTTTCCTCTTTCACAATCTTGCCGGCAGGACGCAGAGCGGGAATGAACGGATCGGTTTTCACGTTCTCCACATAAGCCTCCATGTTTTCAGCATCGATGGCGGCAAAAGCCTTGGCAAAATCATCCGCAGTAGGATACTTGCCCTCGGCATTGTCCGGCATCATGGCAAGAAGCACACGGTTGTCGGTAGTGATGAGCTGAGGAAGAGTCTGGTTGATGGCATCAAGTATCTGGGGCACGGAGGTAAGCATCTTGGCTATCTCATAGTCTGTCTCAATGCCGGGTATAGGCTCATTGTTGAGGAAGTTTTCCACATATTCCTGTACATAAGATGTGCTTTCGCGCTGCTTGCGGTTGTTGTAAACACGCTCCATGCGCGACATATATTCGTCCTTCACACGGTTGTATTCGCTCTTGGTGAAGCCGAAACGTGCTGCACGCAGAAGCTCACGGTAAGCGGCTGCCACAGGAGTTACGGCATCATTGTCCTTACTGATGGCACCCACGGTCAGGGCATCCTTGGTCTTTGCAAGAAAGAAGTTACCGTAAGATACAGAAGCACCGCCGAAAGGAGCGTCGGGTTTGGCCGAAATCTTGTTGAGACGATTGTTGAGCATATCGCACATCATTTCCACAACATACTGCTGTGCGTAGTACGGGAATGAATTTTTCATTGAATCGGGGAATGCCTCGGTCTTGAACATTAGCTCGGCCAAAGTATTGGTCTGCTCGGGATCGTGGCCTATGGCATAGATTGTTCCGCCGGTATCGCTGACAGGAAAATACACGCGCTCGGCAGGATTTTCGGGCATCTCTATGTCTGAGAACATCTCCTTGATTTTGTTCTCGATACGGTCCACGTTGATATCACCTACCACGATGATACCCTGCAAATCGGGACGATACCACTTCTCGTAGTAGTCGCGAAGGGCCTGAGGCTCAAAGTTGTCCACAACTTCCATTGTGCCGATCGGGAAACGATAGCCGTAGCGGTCACCGGGATAGATCACCGGGAGAAGGTTCTCGATTATACGGGTCTGGCCAACCATGCGGCTGCGCCATTCCTCATGAATAACCTTGCGTTCGGCATCTATCTCCTCAGGCAGAAGCAGAAGGTCGTTGGCCCAGTCATGGAGCACGAGCAGACAGCTGTCCTGAACACCTTCACGGGCCACAGGCACATTGTTGATGTTGTACACGGTCTGGTCCACTGCGGTATAGGCGTTGAGGTTCTGTCCGAATTTAACACCTACTGATTCCAGATACTTGATGAGGCTGTTGCCGGGGAAATGCGTGGATCCGTTGAAGCACATATGCTCAAGGAAGTGAGCCAATCCGCGCTGATGATCCTCCTCATTGATGGAGCCGACACGCTGTGCAATATAGAAATCAGCCTGTCCTTTGGGGTAGTCGTTGTGACGAATGTAGTAAGTGAGGCCATTAGGCAGTTTACCTATCCTCACATCCTGATCCACGCCGATTGCGGGCATCTGTGCCTGCGCCAAAGCGGGGATGAGCATAGCGCCAAACAAGAAAAGTGACGCAATTGCTCTAAACATTTTCTTCATATTGTAAATAGTTAGTTAAGTATGTGATCTGAATTTAAGTATTGGCTTATATCAGCTTTCATTTTATTTAGACGCAAATATATGCAAATAATTTCACCTCAGATTGTTTTTTTTGTCATTTTAGAAATCTGGTGCATTTCCCATACCATGATTGATCCGGTAATCAAAGCCGCCAACAGGTCACTGCTCGGAAAAGCCATCCATATTCCGTCAAGCCCGAAATGCGGTGGCAACAGCAGGAGCAACGGTATAAGAAATATGACCTGACGGCTGAGACTCAGTACTATTGATAAGGTGGCTTTGCCAAGCGACTGCATGAAATTGGTTGACACGACCTGAAATCCCACCACCCAAAATGCCTGAGTAGCTATAATGAGTGTGTTGGATGTAACCTCTATGAGGCGTGCATCAGGCGAAAAAGCTCGTGCTATGTATTGCGGACACACCATTGCAAACGCTGCACCGAGCGAGCAAATCACCGTTGCCCATAAGCATGTAAGCCAGTAAGCCCGCTTTAGGCGGTGCATAAGCCCGGCCCCGTAATTGTATCCCACAATGGGTTGCATACCCTGACACATCCCCACTATCACCATCACAAGAAGCGATGTATAGGTGGTAAGTATGCCTGCCGCTGCTATGGCTTCGGTAGCAAGCTCGCCTCCATAACGCAATAGCGAGTGATTGATAATGGCGTTGATTACCGATGCTGCAAAATTCACCAGCGATGGGGCCGCACCTATGGTTATTATGCCCCACACTATGCTTCCGTGCAGTCTGAAAGTTCCTTTAGTGAAATGCAATATGCTTCCGGGGCGCATGAAATGTGCCATGACAAACACTGCCGATATGGTCATTGCTATATCAGTGGCTATAGCCGCACCCTTGATGCCCCATCCCAAGCCGAAAATAAACAGTGGCGCAAAAATTATGTTGAAGCCCGCTCCTATAAACATTGTCACCATTGCGCGGAGGGGATAGCCCGAAGCTCGCATTATATTGTTGAAGCTGAACGATATGTTCATTATGAACATGCCGGGCAGTATATACATCATAAAATCACGCGCATACGGAAGCGTAACTTCATTGGCGCCAAAAGCCAAAAGTATCTCGTCAAGAAACAAAGCAAAGCAGGATATGTAAACGGCTGCTATCAGTACTATGAGCGTAAGCGAGTTTCCCAGCACCATCAGTGCTCCCTTGTGGTTTGAGGCTCCGAGCATTATGGACACGCGGGCCGATGAGCCGGCTCCTATCAGCACGCCGAGTGCCGCCGACAGGTTCATGACAGGGAATGTGATGGTGAGCCCGGCAATTGCCTCAGGACCCACACCCTGACCTATGAATATGCGGTCAATCACATTATATAGCGACATCACAAGCATACCCACCACAGCCGGAATGCTGTAGTGCCACAACAGGCGGCCTATGCTTCCCGAGGCAAGCTCGTTGAGCCGTTCCGCATCATTATGTGCTGCTATCGTTGCCATATATATTATTAAGGTGTAGGTGTAGTTGTAATTGACATTTCCTGCGGCACTATGTTGATTTTGTATGGCGTGCCTTTAAGTCGCGACGGTTTGGCCGTCAGATGATAATACAATGTAAGCTGCTTGTCCCACGAGGACAATGTGATTCTTCGGGTCGCTTTGGGAGGCATCTGACACTTGACCACACGCACGGCCTCATGAATGGTGTCTCCGTCCATTGATATATACTGCAACCGCATCCGCACTGCGGTCACTGTGCTGTCGGTATGGTTTGTCACAAACATTGTTTCATAACGCGAGCGCAACGGTTTGTCATACCCCTGCACCGTTATCATCCCAGTCCTTACAGGTATCTCGGCACCGGGGAGCGATTGCACCTCGGGCGTTTTGAGCTTGCTGCGAGTCGTGCGACGCGCCCAAGCATCGCCCCCACACACCAGAGCCGCAATAACAGTCAATACTACAAGGATTCGTGCCATAGCTTATAAATAACGGGGAAATCGCGGCTTGGCCGGTTCGGGAAACACTCTCACACACCCGTCCACTTCGGCGCGCGGGGCATTGCGCCTCAGCACCCTTCGGTAGAGATACGGCAACAGTTTCCACACATTGAATTGAAATCGCGGGCTATCCTGTATAAGCACGAGACTGCTCACCATGCCGGTATCCGTGGACTTTTCCTCCACCTGCATCATAAATCCGTGGGGATTGCATATTCTCCCGTTCACTATTGAAGTATATATACGGGCATTATACACATTGGCTTTTGCGCTCGGCTGCAGATAACCTATGACACTGCCGTTGCGTGCCGCCCGGTCGGGTGATTCTATCAGCACCATCCTGTACACCACCTCATCGGTTATGGAACGTGGGGCACCGGAATCGTAACGCTCTATCGCCACACATGCTCCGTTGGATGTGAGCTGCCATATCCCTTCTACCGGATGCAGCGGCCTGTGCATCATGCGCATGCACACCTCCTCATAACTGTAGCATGAATCTGTTTCGGCTACTGACGGCAATTCTGGCGCATGGTTGCGTGCCGCAGCCGGCAAAAGCAACGCACACACCATCGCCACCATCAGTTGCCTCAGACTCATATGGATGAGAACTTGTAATTAAATCCGAGTGAAAATATCTCTTTGAGCTGAAATTTCTTCCAGTTTGAATCGTCACATGGTGGCGTGTTGGAATCATAACGCATGTGACAATATATCTGCGTTGACAAAAAGCGTGTTATGTCAAACGACAACGTATGCTCCCAGTCAGCTTGGATATACTCGTAGTCGGTAAATGAGAACAACCGGGTATAATAATGTATGTTGTAGGCTATCTTCCAGCTGAACGTGACTTCCGCATTGCTACCGAACTCATTTATCGATCTGTGCCCGTTGTCGATGCTCATTGACACAGGGTCAAGTTTCCTGTTGATACAGGTGCGCAGGTTCCATGACAATGGCGACAGCGACACGTTGAGTGCCACAGTCTTTTTGGGATTCTCATAGTGATAAGTCATACCGACACCCACATTCAACTCTCCGGGCGACATGAATGCGGCACGCATCGTGCGCGAATTGCTCGGATAGCTGTTAAACAGCTGGGTCTTGAAGGCCAAAGTCGATGAATAGTACCACCGTTTGAGAGCCTTCAGACCGAATTTGGCATTGGCCTGAAACAAATCCTCACTGATGTTGTAGGAACGTACAGTATCATCGGGGGCACTGTTCATACCTAATTTGTATTGCACTGTGGCCTCAAACATAAGTTTCGGATGCAGTTTCTGATTGAGCTTTACATTGTATATTGCCTGGGCTATCATATTCAGGTTGCGGGTACCTCCCTGATACCAGTTTGGAGATATGTACGCCTGTGAAAACTGCAGCGAAGCCGTAAAATCAGTTATCCAGTGTTTCGGAGCTATATTCACGTTTAACCCGTCGGGATTCTTCTCCGTCTGCATATTTTCCTCCTCAAGCACAATCATGGTGGTTACGGGGTCCACAAACGCACGGAAGTTTTTGGGTGGCACAGGCAAGGTGCGCACATTAAACCTCACTTGTTCGGGATATGCCACCATGTAATATTGCTTGGTGTGGCGCATCATATTGCTGTGCCACTGCGCCTCGTCTATCCATGTGAAGGCCCCGGCAAACTCGGGGGCGCGCTTCACGGGACGCAGGCTGAGGGTGTCAAGATAAGCTATAGAAGTGAACACCGGAGGGGCAAAATATCCCTTGGGCATCGGCTTGCGCATATGCGCTGCCACAGTCAGTATCGAATCAAAATCTTCTCTGTCTATAAGCAATGTCTTGGTCTCTTCTTCAGCCAGCTCCGAAGTCACCGGAGGAACAGAAAAAAGCGTATGCGACGGATTGCCGCATCGCGTAAGGCTATAATTGATTTGGGTTTGTGACCACAAAGGCAATCCTATACCCAAGCATACTGCAAAAATTACCACTCTGACACTATCCATATGCAAAAAACCGTTCATGCGCATAATAATCAGTCGTTTATAAAGTGATGAACAAATATGACCGCCTATGGCTAAATCACCGCAAAGATAACTATAATGAGTGGAATACACAAACGCAATCAGGCTCCGCCGAGTACGGCGAAGCCTGAAAGGGATTTATCAAGAATTGAAATAAGAATGTCAATCGTTGTCCTCATCCAAAGCCATGTAATGCTCACGCGGATGGTTGCATGCGGGGCAAGTCAACGGGGGTTCGGTACCCACGAATACAAAACCGCACACGAGACACTGCCAACGGATAGGTTTGTCACGCTTCCATACTGTGCCGTTCTTGACCTGCTCATGCAGGCGGTTGAAGCGGCGTTCATGACGCTCTTCCACTTTGGCTATGGAGCGGAAATGTGCTGCGATGTCTGCAAAACCTTCCTCTTCAGCCACCTTGGCGGCTTCGGCATATTGTTCAACGCCCTCGCTGTGTTCTTCGGCAGCAGCGGTGGCAAGATTGTCAAGTGTGGTTCCGATTACACCTGCATCCACATTAAGGTTCACATCCACCTTGCCTCCTTCCAGATATTTGAAGAAGATTTTACCGTGATGCAGCTCATTAGCCGCTGTTTCAGCAAATATACGTGCTATAGGAAAATATGATTCCTTGGTTGCCTGCTGTGAATAGTAGGTATAACGGGAATAAGCGGCCGATTCGCTCATATAAGCTTTCACCAGATTGGCTTCGGTACGTGTGCCGCGAATTGATTTGGTTGTTGCAGTCATAGTTGTAATATTTTTTAAGAGAGTTTCTTTGTTATATGTATTTATAAAACACCTCACCGCCCCTAAGGTTCTGTCTGTAATATTTTTTATTCACGGTGAGCGATAATTGCAATGTATTTAGTAAATTTGCGCCCAAATGTCATTGAATCTCACCATTGACCAAGGTAACACGGCCGCTAAATTAGCGCTCTGGGACGGAGACAGGGCTGTGGCCATGCGCATAGAACCCCATCTGGAAGTGGATCAGGTGGAGCGTTTCGTGCGCCAGCACGATACGCTTGGCAGTGCCATCTACTGCTCCGTTGCGAGCAAGGGCACCGAACTGCTTCAGGGCATACGCCACTTGGTGCCCAAGGTGTGCCGGCTTGACCACACCACGCCATTGCCCATAGTCATTGACTATGCCACGCCACACACTCTCGGCACCGACAGGATTGCCGCTGCTGTGGGAGCTTGGGCCACGTTGCCCGGTGTACCGCTGCTGGTGGTGGATGCCGGCACTGCAGTGACTTACGATGCCGTAAGTGCTGACGGCCATTTCCTTGGCGGCAACATTGCTCCCGGCATGCGCATGCGTCTGGAAGCGCTACACCGGTACACGGCGCGACTCCCCAGAGTGGAAGTGCCTCGCGAATTGCGTTGTACCCGCTTCATGGGCAACGACACCCCCAGCGCCATGATTCTCGGTGCCGTTTACGGCATAGTGGGTGCCATCTCCTACTACCGCCACCGCATGGATCCCGCCACTCAGGTGGTAATGACCGGCGGATGGGCCGGAGAGCTTAGCAAGCTCTGTGATTTTGATGTGCATGTAGATCCCAATCTTGTCAGCAAAGGACTCAACAGAATACTATTATACAATGAAGATAAATAAACTTATTGCCGTATGTGCACTGGCTGCATGCGTCTTTAGTGCATCTGCCCAGATTTCAAGCCCGTACTCCAAATTCGGATACGGTCTTCTCAACGACAACGCCACATCGGCTCAAAGCCAAATGGGTGGAGTGGGATATGCCATGAATTCCGGCAGGCAAATCAATGTGATGAACCCGGCCTCTTATGCCGCAATTGACTCTCTCACATTCCTTTTTGACATGGGTGTGGATTTCACCTCTATCAAAAGCACCGACACCGGCATACAGCCACAGGTCAAAGAGCAGCGATATGGTGGCGGTCTTGACTATATGACACTTCAGGTGCCTATCGGCCATAGATTCGGAGCAAGCCTCGGTCTTCTCCCCTACTCATCCGTAGGCTACTCTTTCGGATCCGAAATCAAAAACGGTCTCAACACCCGTCAGGGATCAGGCGGTCTCAACCAACTCTATCTCGGGTTCGGAGCAAGAATCATTGACGGACTCAACGTGGGTGCAAACATCTCCTACATGTTCGGCAACGTGGTCAATGATGTGTACGTGGCCACCGACAACGGTTCTTCTTCCTTGTTTGAGCATGTAACCGAAGTTCGTGACTATCACCTGCAGTTCGGTCTCCAGTACCACCGCACTTTCGGCTCCGACCACACTGTCGGTCTCGGTCTCGTGTACTCGCCCAAGAAATCCCTGCTGGGCCATGCTTGGGTTGTGAAATACGACATGCAGGCCGACGAGGTTCCCGACACTCTCGCCCGCGAGAAGCTTAACGGCAATGCCTATCTTCCTGAAACATGGGGCGGCGGCCTAAGCTACTCTTGGCGCAAACGGCTCTTGGTGGAAGCCGACTTCACCTACCAGCCATGGAGCAAAGTCAGCATGCTCAAGCTCCCCGCTTTTGAAACCACCAAATTCGCCGACCGCTGGAAAGCCGCTTTCGGTGCGCAATACACCCATAATCCCCGAGGCAACTACCTTGGCCGTCTCACCACACGCATTGGCGGATTTTATGGCCGTGATTACATGATGGTTGGTGCCAACAAAGTGAACGAATATGGTCTCACTGTCGGTTTCGGTCTTCCTACCCTCAGCTCCAAAACCATAATAAACATTGGTTTTGAGTGGAAACATCGTCAGGCTTCCCCCAACCCCATGCTTAAAGAGAATTATTTCAGCGTGAAATTAGGTGTGAACTTCAATGAACTTTGGTTCTTCCAGAACAAGATCAAGTAACAGGCTGCTCTCAGCCATCTGGTCATTACATCTACTCCCGGCCCTTGCCATCGTAAGTGTTGGGATAGGAGTGCTACATTCCTGCAGCAACAAACCTACCGAGACTGTTGCCGGCACATTTGACCCCGAGAATTTCGCCACAATGACCTCCACACAGGTCAGCACCCTGATTTCCGATTCCGGCATCACGCGCTACCGTATCGACACTCCGCTGTGGCTCATGTTTGATCAGGCTTCCGAGCCACGGTGGACTTTCCCTAAAGGAATGCACCTTGAGAAATATGACAACTTTTTCCGTATTGATGCCACCGTTGATTGCGATTCGGCCACATATTTCAAGGAAAAACAGCTCTGGAGACTCGACGGATACGTTGACATAACCAACATGTCAAACGAGAAATTCCTCACCCAGCAGTTGTTCTGGGACCAAAAGAACCAGAAAATATACTCCGACTCTTTCATCCACATTGAGCGCGCCGACCGCATCATTGAAGGCTATGGATTTGTTTCAAATGACAAAATGACACAATACCATGTTGTCAATGTATCCGGCATATTCCCCGTGGAGCAGGACAAGGAAACATCTGCCGACACTGCCCGACAGCAGCAAGGCCCCACCGACTCGCTCGGAGTGCCTCTATCAGCCACCCCGACAGTGCAGGGACGACCCGGATTGCGCCCCACGCTCCCGAGGGCCTCGCAGCAGAAGCGCATTTCTCCCGCATCCACACAGGAAAAGGATGTGCAACCGGCCAAAACCACCAACTCCGCTCCTCCGATGCCGGCCCGCAACACTCAGCCGGTCAGAGTCAAGAAACTTGACCCTACCCACAAACTCACCCCGATTAAAGATTCGGAACCGTCCAAACCAAAACGGCCGGCCCGAAGACCTAAAAAACATCAATCATCATGACCCTTACCACTTGGATTATACTTGCCGTTATTTCGCTGATGTTCTCAGCCTTGTTCTCCGGCACCGAAATAGCATACATCACCGCCGACCGTGTGCGGATGGAACTTGACAGCAAGCGCGGAGGATTGATCAACCATTTCGTGCAGAAGTTTTTCTCCGACTCCGATCTTTTCATCTCCACCATTCTTGTCGGCAACAACATCATGCTCGTCATCTACGGTATGGGGGCAGCTGAGCTTATTGAGAAACATTGGCTTGAGCAGTACCATCTCAATCAGGCTCTGCTCCTGCTCATATCCACGCTTATATCCACCGGCATAATCCTTATAACAGGAGAATTTTTTCCAAAAAGCATATTCCGCATCAACCCCAATCTCTCGCTCAAGCTCTTTGCTCTGCCGGTAATGTTTTTCTACATTATCCTCTACCCCATAGCCATATTCACCACGTGGCTTTCCAAAGTGCTCATGAAGATGTGCGGCATCAAAACAGCTGTTTCACGAATGGGAACACTCTCGGTTGGTGACCTCAATCAATATCTTGAAAAAACCATTGACGAGGTCAACCCTGAAAAAGGACCGGTGGAAAACGAGGTAAAAATATTTCACAACGCACTTGACTTCTCAAGCACACATGTGCGCGACTGCATGCTTCCGCGCAACGAGATTGTGTCGGTCAACATCAACACCACCACACGCGAAGAGCTTTCCCAACTTTTCACCAAATCCGGGAGAAGCAAAATAGTGGTGTATGACAACGACATTGACACTGTGCTCGGATATATACATGTCAGCGAACTGTTCAATCCCGAATCGGACTGGAAAGAGCACCTTAAGGAAGTGGTATATGCCCCCGAGTCACTCCTTGCAAAGAAACTCATGCAACGGCTCCTCAACGAAAAAAGGTCTCTGGCCATAATAGTGGATGAATTCGGAGGCACTGCCGGACTCGTCACACTTGAAGACCTTGTAGAAGAAATTTTCGGCGACATCCGCGATGAGCATGACTCCGCAGGAATATTCGCACGTGAAGTGGAGCCCGGCATTTATGAATGTTCCGGACGAATCGAAATTGAGTCATTGCGCGAGAACTACCACATTGACATTCCCGAAAGCGACGACTACCAAACCCTTGCCGGATACATCCTGCATTCATGCGGAGCCATACCCACACAAGGCGAAGTAATTGACATTGACCAGCTTCAGTTCACTATTGTCAAGCGCACTGCCACTCGTCTGGAGCTGATAAAAATCGCGCCCAAACCCGAAGAATAAATCATATGCGCACCCCACGCAGAGTGGCACTGGAAGCATCGGTGATGCGCACGCGCACTATGTCTCCCACCTTTGCGCCTTCGCGGGCAAACACCACACTGCGGTTCTGGCTTGTGCGTCCCATCATCTCCTCCTTGGAGCGTTTTGACACACCTTCCACCAGCACCTCTGCTTCACACCCTATCTGACGCTTGTTGGCCTCGGCACTAAGCTCATTTTGCACGGCTATCATCCTGTTCAGGCGATCTATTTTCACTTCCTCGCTCACATTGTCCGGCATCATCTTTGATGCAAGAGTGCCCGGACGCTCCGAATATTTAAACATGAACGCCGCGTCAAATCCCACTTCGCGCATCAGGCTCAGTGTCTCCTGAAAATCTTCCTCCGTTTCCCCGTGAAAACCCGTAAACAGGTCCGTGCTTATGGCGCAGTCAGGCACTATGCGACGAATCGCGGCCACCCTTTCCAGATACCATTCACGGGTATAATGACGATTCATGGCCTTGAGCACACTGTTGCTCCCGCTCTGCACCGGCAGATGTATATGACGGCAGATATTGGCCCGCGATGCCATCACTTCGAGCACGCTGTCGGCCATATCCTTGGGGTGAGAAGTAGTGAACCGCACCCTCATGTCAGGAGCCGCATCCGCAACCGCCGCAAGCAATGATGCAAAATCTGTCACATTGCCCTGCTCATCCACATAACGGTAGCTGTTGACATTCTGTCCCAGCAGAGTCACCTCTTTATAGCCTCTGGCACGCAGATCGGCTACCTCGGCGAGAATACTGTGCAGTTCGCGGCTGCGCTCACGCCCGCGGGTATAAGGCACGATGCAATAGGAACAGAAATTGTTGCATCCGCGCATTATGCTCACAAATCCGCTCACCACATTTCCTCCTATGCGCACAGGCAGCACATCGCGATATGTTTCGGTAGTGCTCAGTTCCACATTTATGGCTTTTTCGCCGGCTTCTACCGAGGCAAACAGTTCAGGCAGCGACATATAGCTGTCAGGACCGGCTACCAGATCCACGCCATGTTTGGCAATGAGGTCTTGCTTCACACGTTCGGCCATGCACCCTATCACCCCTATTATCAAACCTTTCTCTTTACCGCGCTTTCTTCTCACTGCGTTGAGGGCCTGGAGACGCCCGAGCACCTTTTGCTCGGCGTTGTCGCGGATGGAGCATGTGTTCAAAAGCACCGCATCCGCGCTATCCAGCTCATCCACTGTCGAATAACCGGCCATCTCCATTATTGCGGCCACAACTTCCGAATCCGCCACATTCATCTGGCAGCCGTAAGTTTCTATATACACTCTTTTGTTGGATATATTTGTGTTTAACGCCATAAATTTCTCTATTTATAATATTTAAGGGTGGTCAATCAAAATAAAATTTTTATTTTTGCACAAAAATACAAAAACGTGCACTATGGAGCAAATCCTTGGTTTGGTTGTAACCATACTTATTACAGCCGGAGCCGCATGGGGTGAAAAGAAATGGAAAGCGTACAAGCGTAAGCGCAGATACCGCTACGAGCCTGTGCGCCGCTATTCTGCGCCTGCCGCGCCCCCGCCCGTTGCCCGCACTCATGAGCCGTCTGTTCCGGTCATCATGAGTCCTGAGGACGAAGGTGGCAGCATCATTCAGATCAAGCCTGCTCCTGTGGAAACTCCACCCGTTCCGGCCGTGCCATCCATTCCGGATGCCGTGGCTCCCGAATCGCCCGAAATTTCAGAGCATTATCGCCGCTGGCGACAGGCAATCATCGATGCCGAAGTGCTCGCTCCACGTTCTTTCTGACTATACCTCTAAAACTAATTCCAATTAATCACATAATCATTTGTAGCAAATATGGCATTTCCCATCCTTACAGCCGCTGAAGCCGCCGCTATGATTAAAAACGACGACAGTTGTGGTTTTTCCGGATTCACCGCATCAGGTTCTCCTAAAGTAGTGCCCGAAGCCATTGCAGCCAAAGCTGTGAAAGAGCATGAGGCAGGACGCCCATTCAAAATCAATATTTTCACCGGTGCTTCCACCAACCAGTGGGCCGATGGTGCCCTTTCGCGTGCCAACGCCATCAACCGGCGCACCCCCTATCAGAACACCCCCGACCTCCGCAAGCGTATCAACAGCCACGATGCGCACTATTTTGACCTTCATCTGAGCGAACTTGCTCAAAAATTCCGCTACGGATTCTATGGCAATCTTGACTACGCCATTCTTGAGGTTGCCGAAGTGATGGACGATGGCGAAGTCGTGCTCGGAACCGGCGTAGGCAACGTGCCCACTTGGGTTAAATTTGCCAAACATGTCATCCTTGAGCTTAACTCCAAGCTCCCGCGCAACATGTACGGTCTCCACGACATTTATCTTCCTCTCGACCCCCCTAACCGTCGCGAAATACCCATTTTCAAGCCCTCTGACCGCATTGGCTGTCCCACCGTTAAAATTGACCCCGCCAAGATTGTAGGCGTGGTACACAGCGATTACTACGATGGTATCAAGGGCTTCACCGAACTTGATGACACAACCCTGCAGATCGGTGCTAATGTGTGCAATTTCCTGCTCGCGGAAATACGTGCCGGACGCATACCCAAGACATTCCTTCCCATTCAGTCAGGTGTGGGCAATGTGGCCAACGCAGTGCTCTTCGGTCTGGGCGATGCCAAGGAGATTCCTCCATTTGAAATGTACACCGAGGTGATGCAGGATGCCGTAATCGAGCTTATGAAGCTTGGCAAATGCAAATTCGGCTCATCCTGCTCGCTCACACTCAGCGACAAAACCGAATCCGAAGTTCTCGGCAACCTTGAGTTCTTCCGCGACAAAATCGTGCTTCGTCCCTCTGAGATTTCCAACAATCCCGAAGTAATTCGCCGTCTTGGAGTTATTGCCATGAACACCGCACTTGAAGCCGACATTTTCGGCAACATCAACTCCACCCATGTTCTCGGCACACGCATGATGAACGGTATCGGTGGCTCAGGCGACTTCACACGCAACGGTTACATCTCCATTTTCTCTTGCCCGTCCATCACCAAAGGCGGCATAATAAGCAACATCGTGCCCATGGTATCGCACGTGGATCACTCCGAGCACTCTGTTGACATTCTCATCACCGAGCAGGGCGTGGCCGACCTTCGTGGCCTTGACCCCGTGCAGCGCGCTCATGAAATCATTGAGAAGTGCGCTCACCCCACCTACCGTCCCCTTCTCCGCGAATATCTCGCATTCGGTCAGGGCGGACAGACATGTCACCGTCTGGAAGGCGCATTTGCATTCCACACCACCTTCAAGGAAAAAGGCGACATGCGTCTCGTTGACTGGAGCCGCTACGGAATGTAATCTTTTCCATAGTCCATTAACAAACAGCTCCCCTCCCGTTGGCACTGAGCCGTGGGAGGGGAGCTGATATTTTGTCTATTCCGTTGTTATCTGCCTATAAAAGCTTTTACGCGGGCAAGCACTGCATCGGGAGTATAGCCGAACTTCTCGTCAAGAACGCGGAACGGTGCCGAAGCTCCGAAACGCTCCATGCCGTAAACCGTACCGTTCACGCCAACCAGCGGACGCAATGTGCATGGCAGTCCGGCTGTGAGACCGTAAACCGGAATGTCGGTCGGAACAACCTCACTGCGATACTCCGCACTCTGGCGTTCAAACAAGCCTACTGAAGGTACCGATACCACACGTGCTCTGATGCCTTCTGCCTCCAGAAGCACAGCTACCTCACACAGCAGTGTCACCTCTGAGCCATTGCCGAGCAGTGTCACATCTGCATTCTCGGCATCACGCACCGCGTATCCTCCCCTGCGGCATCCCAGAGCCTTTTCATAGGAGTTGTCGGGCAGATCCTTTACATCCTGACGGGTGAAAATAAGTCCTGTGGGAGAAGTGGTGTTCTCCATGGCCATCTGCCAGCACACCACCGTTTCAAATCTGTCGGCCGGACGCAGCACAAGCATTGACATCTTGCCCGACAGGTTGTTGAACTGCTCCATGAGACGTATTTGCGCCTCCTGCTCTATAGGTTCGTGAGTGGGACCGTCCTCACCCACGCGGAATGCATCGTGGCTCCACACATATTTTACCGGCAGCTCCATAAGAGCCGCCATGCGCACAGCCGGTTTCATGTAGTCCGAGAACACAAAGAATGTGCCGCACGCACCTACGAGACCGCCGTGTACCGCGATGCCGTTCATAATCACTGCCATGGTAAGCTCGCTCACACCGGCATGCAGAAACGCCCCGGTGAAATCACCGTGTGTAAAGGCATGAGTATGCTTGAGAAAACCGTCAGTCTTGTCTGAATTGGCCAAATCCGCACTCGACACAATCATATTGCCGAGCACGCGGCTAAGCTCGCTGAGCACAGCCGATGATGCCGTGCGGGTGGCGCAATCAGCCTTGGTAACTATAGCCTTGTAATCAACAGCGGGTTCTTTTCCTTCAAGATATATGGCAAGCAACGCTGCCTTTTCAGGATTGGCTTCGCGCCAGGCCTTTTCAGCAGCATGACGCTCGGCGACCTCCTTGCGGAGTGCCTCGCGACGCTCGGCATAAAGTTTTGCCACTTCAGGCCGTATCACGAACGCATTGTCGGGGTCACCGCCGAGATTGCGTATTGTGGCGGCAAAATCAGCTCCGTTTGACTTGCTCAAAGGATTGCCGTGAGTGCTGCACTGCCCCTCAAAATTCTTGCCGTCGGCAGTCACGGCACCGCGGCCCATGATTGTATGGCCTATAATCAGTGTGGGTTTATGCTTTTCTGCGATAGCCTCCTCAAGAACCTTTGCCATAGCCACAGGATCAGTACCGTCCACCTCCAGCACATTCCAGTGCCATGCGCGGTATTTGGCTGCCACATCCTCGTCGTCAACGGCATCCACATTTGTTGACAGCTGCACCTTGTTGCTGTCGTAGAACATTATCAGGTTGCTGAGGCCGAGATAACCTGCTATACGGCCTGCGCCCTGGGAAATCTCCTCCTGAATGCCGCCATCGGATATGAATGCATATGTTTTGTGCGCAAGCGTGTCCCCGAAGCGGGCCACAAGAAAACGCTCTGCTATTGCCGCGCCCACTGCCATTACATGACCCTGGCCGAGAGGTCCGGAAGTGTTCTCTATGCCACGGCTCGGATTAAGCTCCGGATGGCCTGGAGTGACACTGCCCCACTGGCGAAACTGCTGCAACTCTTCCATTGTGTACAGTCCCTGTAGTGCAAGCACTGAATAAAGCATCGGCGACATATGTCCCGGATCCAGAAAAAATCTGTCACGGGCTATCCATGTAGGATCATCTGGGTCAGTTACCAAAAATTGCGAATAAAGCACATTGATGAAATCTGCGCCGCCCATGGCGCCTCCGGGATGTCCCGACTTTGCTTTTTCCACCATTGAGGCCGACAGCACGCGTATGTTGTCAGCGGCGGAATCCATGATTTTTTTATCCATGCTCAGGTTATGGTTATGCGTTGGTAGAGAGTGTGCGCATCGCAGATGCCGAAACGCGCTACAAAATTAGTCATATATCCCCACCTCTGCAACCATTTCACCCAATATTTCCCTAAGCGGGTGCATAAATCCGGTTCCCCGCATCACAAGAAGAGCGCGAGACTTTCGCCTCGCGCTCTTTACATATAGAGTATTTGCGGTTCTATTTTATTCCATCCACCACTGGTAAGGAACAGTGCTCAAATCAAGGTGAATGGTGCGTGCACCTGCATCTGCTGCGGTAACCTTGATGTTGTCGCCGCCAAAACGCAGTATGTTGTCCTCACCTGCCACACCGCCGAGGTTGATATCCCAGCCGCCGTTCATGGCAAACTTCCATTCCTTGCCTTCTTCAAGATTAACTGTTGCGCTCCATGTGAGTTTGGTGGCATCGTCGGCAGTCATGGCTATAGATTTGCCATGGTCCCAACCTATACCGGCCACATCACCTATGATTGCTATCTTGGTTATGGCAGTCTTGGTATAGCTCATTTTGCCGAGATCCACATTCAGATAATACAGATCAGCCGGGCCATCCACACTGAAGTTGTCGTTTGAACCGTTTTGGAGTGTGGTGTTGTCGCCTGCGTTACCGTAGTTTCCGGGAGCATCCCAACCGGGAGCGTTGGTGAACTTGAACTGGCCGTCAAGATAAGCAAAGCCTTGATAGTTGATATAGTTGTCGGTGCCGAGCATTGTGGAGAAGCTCCAACCGTTACCGCCGCCGGGCACGTACAGATACTCTGCTGCAACCTGCAATTTGTAGGTCAGATCATACATGTCCACACGCAGTTCGTAGCGACCTGCTGATGTAATGGCAAACTCGGGAGCATTAGCCTCAGGTGTAGAAGCCACCAGATTTTCCTGTCCCTTAGGACCGTAGAACACGCGTGATGGATTCTGTGCCCATGTCTGGCCGGCAGCCTTGGTGCTTTCCGGTATCAGCTGGAATGAGCAGGGAACCTGTCCGGCCTCTACATTGATTACTGCAATGAACTCGGGATTGTCATAAACATTTCCTTCTTGGCTGAGCTTCTGCACATCGGCAAAGCCTCTGCCTGAGAAATACAGATAATATGCGCTTTCTATCACATGGTCGGGAGCAATAGGAGTCACAACCACTTCCTGAGCTGCGCCAACGGCACCCAACAGCACACGCTGGTTCTCGCTCACGGCATAAGCTACATAGTTCACCCACATGTTTTTGGGAGCCGGGTCGCGGCTCACCATTGTGCGGAACAATTCGGTCCACTCATTGGCCGAAACATATGCGTAATACACTGCATTGCCATCGGTGGCAGGAGCCACTGTCAGGTCAATAGCCTGAGCATTGGCCATATCCTCGGTGACTGATACATTCATGACTATAGCCAACTTGGAACTTGCCGGCATATCTTTCACCTCAGTGACATCAAGCATCTTCACTGAACCGTTTTCACCGGCGGCGTTGAGGTCCACGCTGCCACCGGCAGCCACTGCATCTGTAGCAGTGACACCGTCGGCGGGCATAATGGGTTCCTGCGGATTAACCGAAGGAATACCCAGATAAGGATCGTCATCGGAGCAAGCGGCAAATCCCATGCTGAGCACAGCCGCGAGCGCTATATTGAGATATTTTTTCATTATCTAAGTCTAATTTTGAGTAATCAATTAACCTTTTTGAACTCAACGGTCTTGGCTTTCACGTTCACTACCATGCTCACCATACCGCCTTCCCAGTTGGGAATCTGGTAGCTACCCTTACCGGGCACTGAGAGTGAGCCGTTGTAAATTCCGTCTTTCAGTTCTATGTCAACGGGATTGTCTTCCGACTGAGAACCCATGGAGTCACCGCCGTCCCAACCGGAGAGTGCTTTATAGAAGCGGAACTGGAACTGACCGGCAGCAATATCGAATGTTGCACGATATATCTCGGAACCAATCTGATCGTCTGCTTCATAAAGTTTCCAGTCTTCATAATGAGCGGCATTTGCCTCATCAGGACCGGCCCATCCTTCGGGTGCGCCTACCAGATAAATGAATCCGGGCTGGCGAACGGTAGGATAAGCTATCACGCTCTTAAGTTCCACAGGAGCTGAATACACACCGTATTTTTCCTGCGTGGCAGCATCGGCAGTAGCAAAATAAGCATACAGGCGCACATACAGCGGACCTTCATAGTCGCGGTAATCCGCACCTGACAGCTGATCCACGTCATTGTAGCCACGGCAGCCGTTGATAGCGTCAGCTATTTCACGGGCGGGTACTGTGAATGATGTGCGGGTGTAAGTGCTCGGAAGCTGAATGAAATTTTGGGGAGTAGAGGCTGCTCCGTTATATTTCCATTCGGCGGGAACGCTGTTGAAATCCTTGCTCAACGACACCTGCACCGCATAGGTGGGGATGGTGGCTACGCCACCGAAATCGGGCTGCGAGCAAGTAAACTCCACGCCTTCGGTCTGATTCAACACGTATGTGTTGTTGGCGAGTGCCGGAGTATTCAGAAAATTCTGGTTTTGGGTTGGCAGCGACACTTTCGGGTCAGTGTTGTTCTCACAGCTTGAGAACGACAGCCCGACTAAGGCCAGTGCCATCATCAATATATTTTTCTTCATGATAAGCTAATTGAATATAGTGTGAGAAGATGCTGATTAATAGCCGGGATTCTGACCCAGAGTTGAGATATACTGAGTAGGCACGCAATACAGGTTGCGGTAACTGTCAATTGCTTGACCCTGCTGTGATCCGCCCTTCCAGCTCCAAAGGTAGCTGTTGCCGGTAAATTTGTCAAAGCGGATAAGGTCGCTGCGACGGTGGCCCTCCCAGTAAAGCTCACGCATACGCTCGGCAAGCAGATTGTCGGCGGTGAGTTCTATGTGAGGCATGCCGGCGCGGTCGCGCACCATGTCAAGATAGCTCTGACCGTTGCACTGCACGCCATGAAGCTGACATTCTGCAAGCATCAGGAATGTATCGGCCAGACGGAACAACGGGAAGTCAGCACTGTTGAATGTGCTGTTGCTGACATTGGCTGTGTTATCGTAGTCATCCTCGGTGGTATAGACATACTTGATACACATATAGCCGCTGCCGTCAATTGCCCAGTCGGCAATATTGTTAAGGTCGTTGGTGAAAGTACCCTCGTAAATAAGGTAACGCTTGTCACCGGCCGAGAATGCATTGGCAAGTTCCGGACGCACGCGCGGACCTCCCCAGCCCGTACCGGGATTGCCGAGACGCTGCGACAGGGCTGCATCAATGTTGGCATTGTAAGCGCCCATGCTCAGATAAGTAGTACCGCCGTAAGTTTGGGTGTATGTCTTGTCCTGAGGTATGCCCCACAGAATTTCACCATTGCCCACATACTTGCTGTTGCTTGCGCAGAACAGATACTTGTATTCAGGAGCAAGCTGATTGATGGTGGCGGTAATCTGCTGGCAAACCTGTGCACATTCATTCCACATCGGTGTGTCGGTATAGACTTCGGCATTCAGATACAGTTTTGCGAGAAGCATCATAGCACCCTCACGTGACACGCGGCCGTAAACCTGCTGCGCTGCGGGAGCTATACTGTTTATTGCATCACGAAGGTCGGCAACTACCAGAGGGAACATCTGGGCGCGGGTGTATGTGGGAGGTGTTGTACCCACCACATCGTTCTCGGTAGCCCAAGGACCGCGGCCATAAGTATCCATGATATGGTAATAACTGAGAGCACGTACCGCTCTCACTTCTGCCTTCATCTGTGAAATCTCGGCTGCGCTGAGAGGATTAGACGCACAAGAAGATGCATTGTCTATCTGGCGCAGGAACTCATTGCACATTGTTATCTGGAATATGAAACGGCTCATTGACTCATAAAGCCAGTGGTTGTCGCTTGACCATGTAGAGTAATCCAGCTGGTCAATACCGGCATCGTTCCAGTTCTTGCCGATAAATGCCTCGTCAGAGCAAAGCTCCTGAAGGTTCCAGAGCTGACGCGAATAAACACCGGCACCGGGGTCGTCCACTGTTATATCGCTGCCGCCGTCCACGCCGCTAAGCACAAGGCCGCCATATACCTGTGCCAAAAACTGATAATATTCCTTGCCATCCGTCAGCGTTGTCATGGTGCTGGGATCTTTAGGCTCCACATTGAGGTCATCCACACACGAGGTGGCACCGATGGCGAGAGCCGCGCAGGCAATTGCTGTATATTTAAATTTCTTGAATGTCATTGTTTTCAATTTTGTGGATTAGAACTGGGCTACTACACCAAACGACACTGTGAGAGGACGGGGATATACATTGCTGTCCACACCGGAGAACACTTCAGGATCCAGACCATTGTACTTGGTGATCACGAAAGCATTCTGAACGGCTCCGTACAAACGCAGGCGCAGGGCATTGTTGAGAAGGTTGGGGAATGTATAGCCGAGTGTGATATTGTCGCAGCGCAAGAATGAAGCATTGCGAACGAAATAGTCACTCAGATAACCTTTGTCACCCATGTTGGTGAACAGGAAGCGGTCGCTCATCAGGTTGCTCAGAGGCACTGACGATGTGGCGGTGGAAATATCCACGTTGCCGGCTTCAAAGTCATTATATACATAGTTGCCTATGTTGGAACGGAGTGAGAACCCGAAATCCCAGTTCTTGTAATTGAACGTGTTGTTCCATGTCAGTGTCACTTTCGGATCGCGGCTGTGGTAATAGTACTTATCCGATTCGTTGATCTGGCCGTCACCGTTGCGGTCCACAAACTGGCCGGGGATAGGATTGCCATCCTGGTCATAAACCTGCTGGTAAACATAGAAGCTGTAGGCGGGTTTGCCAACGGTATGAGCCTGAACATTACCGCCGGTACCTGCGCTGATACCCTGACCTGCCATGATGAAGAAGTCGGGGTCGTCACCCTGTGTAAGTTTGGTAATCTTGTTCTTGTTCCAGCCCACGCTCACTTCTGAGGTCCATGTGAAGTCATTGGTAACGATAGGACGGGTGGTGACATTGAATTCCAGACCTATGTTCTCAAGGTCGCCGATATTCATGTTCATTGCGTTGGTCAGGTTCGATCCGGCAGCAACGGTGGTCCATGTCAGCAGGTCTTTGGTCTTGCGTTTGTAGAACTCGATAGAACCCATGATGCGGTTGTTGAGGAAACCGAAGTCGATACCGGCATTCCATGTGTGGGTTTCTTCCCATTTGATGTTGGGATTGTAACCGTTAGGACGGATCACATTGATAAAGCCACCTTTTCCGTCAGGAATGATGTTGGGATAGGAGGTGGTGTTGGGTGTCGGGTCGCCGTTGTTGCCGACTGTATAGGCGGGCAGATAGGGGAACAGATCGTCACCCAGATCCTGCTGACCGGTGATACCGTATCCGGCGCGGATCTTAAGAGTGTTCATCCATCCGCGGGCACCTTCCATAAACGATTCATCAAGAATCTTCCAGCCGAGTGCCACTGAAGGGAATGTACCCCAACGATGGTCTTTGGAGAAACGGGAAGTACCGTCACGACGTACGGTTGCGGTGAGCAGATAGCGATCCATGAATGTGTAGTTCAAACGACCGAAGAACGACACAAGTGCCAAGTCGCTGCGTGATCTGCTGGTCGGGAATGCCTGGAATCCTTCTGCATCATTGTTGCGGCCATAGCTCCAGCCCTGAGTGCGGAATTTCTGCCATGAATAACCGGCTGTTACATCAAATCCTGAGTGGATGGCATCAACATCCTTGCGGTAGTTGAGGTAGAAATCCAACAGTGTGTTAACCTTCAGCTGATGGTAACGGTTGTAAGTGGCGATACCGTCTTTCACTCCGGTCTTAAGTTCCATCTCACCCTTGTCATTGGGCTGCATGCGGCTTGAGCCGAGCTTCCATGCCATAGGCGAATTGTTGTTCCAATAGTTGCTGCCGTCTGACTTGCTCACTTCATAACCGAGGTTGAGGTTGGCATGAAGGTCGCGGAAGTAAGGAATGGCAAGATCCAACTGCAGGTTACCGATACTCTGCCAAACTTCCGAACGGTTGTTCCACTCTTTTACGAGCGATACAGGGTTGATAGCCTTAAGTGTGTTGATTTTTGAGCCATCTGCGTCAGGACCTGCCACATCTGTGCCCACATAAGTGGTGTAGCCCATGAACGGATTGCCATCGGCTGCATATACGGGAAGTGTGGGGTTAAAGCCCATGGCGCTGCCAAGAGCGTCATCGTTCTTGAACTCATTCTTGATGTAAGCACCGCGCACGTTCGCATTCACGGTCAACAGGTCATCAAAGAATTTCGGCGACAGGTTAAGACCGAATGTGGTACGTTCCATCGACGATTTCTTGATAATACCGTTATTGCCGGTCCAGCTTGCAGACACGCGATAAGGAAGTGCTTTCCACTTGCCGCCTACACTCAGGTTGTAATCTGAGCTTACAGAAGTCTGCAGCACGCCTTTTTGCCAGTCGGTACGGGCATTGCCCAATGCATTGTACTGTGAGGAACCTACTCCATACTGATTGGTTATGAAGTCGCGGTACTCATCGGCATGCATCATGGGCATCCATTTGCGCGGAGTAGCGATATACATATTGGCTGTAAAGGTAACTTCGGGCTTGCCGGCTTTACCTTTCTTGGTAGTGATGATGATCACACCGTTGGATGCACGGCTACCGAAGATTGCGGTGGCTGATGCGTCCTTAAGAATTGTCATGCTCTCGATGTTTTCAGGATTGACCATTGACAGAGGGTTAGACGAACCGTCAATAGCGTGGGTGTCCATAGGCACACCGTCAATCACTATCAGAGGCGCGTTGGAAGCCGACAGTGAGGCGCCACCGCGTATCACGATGTCAGCACCGCCCTGAGGGTCACCGCCGTTGGTGGTAACAACCACACCCGGGCTTTTACCTACCAGAAGATCCTGTGCTGAAGTGGCTAGGCCTGCCGATACTTCGTCGGGCTTCACCATAGCCACAGCTCCGGTAGCATCTGATTTCTTTATTGATCCATAACCGATGGCAACAACCTCGCCCAGCATTACTGAATTCTCAGTCATTGTCACATTGATGGTTGTGCGCCCGTCAACGGGCACTGTCAGAGTGTTGTAGCCCACATACGAAAACACCAGCGTGGCTTTCGCATCCACATTCAGTGTAAATTAGCCGTCAATGTTGGTGGATACGCCCACACCTTCGGCACCTTGGGCCACTACACTGGCACCAATAAGTGGTTCCCCTTCCGGGTCAAGCACCGTACCGGTAACAGTGATTTTTTGCGCCAAAGCCGGCATGCTCATGCACAGCACCGCTATGAGTGCAAGCCAAGCCTTCCGACTCATTTGAAAACAAATGTTCTTCATGCAAACAATTCAATTTTGGTTAAAATATATGATATAATTCTCTCTCTTATAATGTTATATGGTATAAACACCCAAGCTTTCAATGGAAGATTTAATGCTCCTTCACCATTAATTGCTGACTATCTCGTGATATAAATCTCAGGTAAAGCTGAATTTTTACGCTATACTTCAATGCAAATTGAAATAAATATTTTCAATTTTTAGCATGTCGCACAAACTCCTTATCTATATTTAACATCAATTAACTCACCGGTCGTATATAGAAATGATGGACACATCATCGCGACGCATCCATCAAGATCACATTTATAAATAATAGGGATTAAAATAAAGTGCTTTTGAAAAAAATCTATATCGTTACCCCGGTAGCAGGTCCATCCATGACCATGAGTGTTTGGTTAAAAGCATAGTCATATAGCCACGCAATTACTCACGCAGCTTTTTCATTACATAATTATCTGATAATAAGTATTTTAGATAAATGGGGGGGGTATTTTTCACCTTTGCTTCAATAATATCCGTTGTAAAAGTACTCAACTTTCACTTTATAGCTACCATTTTCACCCGACATTCGCTCTCCTTTAACACAATTTAAAAAAATAACCGGACGGCCCGTCTTCTCGACGATCCGTCCGATTGGGAGTTTTGGGAATGGATATATTATTGAAGTTAGTTCACTTCTTCAGCTTCCACCTCTTTGATTTCATTGAATATTCCATTGATATCATCCTTGCTGCCCACTACCAGACGCTCGTATTCGCGCAGGCCGGTGCCGGCAGGGATAAGGTGTCCGCAAATCACATTTTCCTTCATGCCCTCCAATGTGTCGGTCTTGCCGTTGATAGCGGCTTCGTTGAGCACTTTGGTGGTTTCCTGGAACGATGCTGCGGAAATGAAGCTTGTAGTTTGCAGGGCTGCACGGGTGATACCCTGCAGTATCTGCTCTGATGTGGCGGGAAGTGCATCGCGCACTGCTATAGTACGCAGGTCGCGGCGTTTGAGGGCAGAGTTCTCGTCACGCAGTTTGCGGGCGGTGATAATCTGGCCTTCACGCACATTTTCCGAGTCTCCGGCATCTATCACCACTTTCTTGCCCCAGATGCGGTCGTTTTCCTCCATAAAGGCACGTTTGTCCACAATCTGCTGTTCAAGGAAGCGGGTATCACCCGGATCAAGGATGTTGACCTTGCGCATCATCTGGCGCACAATCACTTCAAAGTGTTTGTCATTGATTTTCACACCCTGCATGCGGTACACATCCTGAACCTCGTTCACGATGTACTCCTGCACGGCCGTCGGGCCCATGATGTTGAGGATATCGGCAGGGGTGATGGCACCGTCCGACAAAGGTGTGCCGGCGCGCACATAATCGTTCTCCTGTACCATAAGCTGCTTGGACAGAGGCACAAGATACTCTTTCTTTTCACCGGTGCGGGAGGTGATGCTGATAACGCGGTTACCACGCTTGATTTTACCGAATTTCACTTCACCGTCTATTTCAGCCACGATTGCGGGATTGGACGGGTTGCGGGCCTCAAACAGCTCGGTAACACGGGGCAGACCACCGGTGATATCGCCGGCACCGCCTGAAGATGCACGCGGTATCTTCACAAATATCTCACCGGCCTTCACTGTAGCACCCTCTTCCACCATAAGGTGTGCGCCCATAGGCAGAGAGTAAGTTTTCAGCAGCTGGCCGTTGGAATCATAGATTGCAGCTTCGGGCACGAGTGCACGGTCACGCGACTCTATCACTACCATTTCGCGCAGACCGGTCTGTTCATCGGCATCCACACGGTAGGTCACGCCTTCCACCAGATTATTGTATTTTACGGTACCTTTCACCTCACTGACAATAACGGCGTTGAACGGATCCCATTCACAAATCAGGTCACCTTTCTTCACGCTGTCGCCATTGTTGAAGTAAAGTTTTGAACCGTAAGGTATCGGAGCGTTGGTGAGCATCATCTTGGTATGGGGATCGATGATGCGGAGCTCGGCCATACGGCCTATCACTACCTCTACGGGGCGTCCGTTTGCACCGATTTCCTCTGTGGGCACTGTGCGGAGTTCATCTATCTCCAAGTCTCCATCGTAACGTGATGTTACGGAGTTGACAGCAGCGATGTTGCTCGCAACACCACCCACGTGGAATGTACGAAGTGTAAGCTGGGTACCCGGTTCACCGATTGACTGGGCTGCGATAACGCCCACGGCCTCACCTTTCTGCACCAGACGGTTGTTGGCAAGGTTACGGCCATAGCACTTGGCACAAACGCCCTTCTTCGATTCACAAGTGAGCACCGAACGGATTTCAACTGATTCTATCGGAGAATTGTCTATGCGGTCAGCAGCGGCATCATTGATTTCTTCACCGGCTGCCACTATTACTTCACCGCTCACGGGGTCTATAATGTCATGAACCGACACGCGGCCAAGGATGCGCTCGCCGAGCGATACCACAACCTCGTCGTTCTTCTTGATTTCCTTACATACCAGACCACGCAGGGTACCGCAGTCCTCCTCATGGATAATGACATCGTGGGCCACATCCACAAGACGACGGGTCAGATAACCTGCATCGGCGGTCTTAAGCGCGGTATCGGCAAGACCCTTACGGGCACCGTGGGTGGAAATGAAGTACTCCAGCACTGACAGACCCTCCTTGAAGTTTGCCAGAATAGGGTTCTCAATGATCTGACCGCCTTCGGCACCGCTCTTCTGAGGTTTGGCCATAAGACCGCGCATACCCGAGAGCTGACGTATCTGGTCCTTACTACCACGGGCACCGGAGTCAAGCATCATGTAAACAGGATTGAAGCCCTGCTGGTCTGCAGAAATCTGCTTCATCAGCGTATCAGCCAAACGCGCGTTCACATGTGTCCATATATCGATAATCTGGTTGTAGCGTTCAGTATTGGTGATGAAGCCCATTGCATAGTTGTTCATCACTTCCTGTACCTGCTCCTCACCTTCGCGCACATACTGTGCTTTTTCGGCAGGGATAAGCACATCGCCGAGGTTGAATGACAGACCTCCGCGGAATGCCATGTAATAACCAAGGTTCTTGATGTCGTCAAGGAACTGGGCCGAACGGGGAATACCGCATTTCTTGATTACCTTGGAAATGATGGTGCGCAACGATTTCTTTGAGAGAATTTCGTTTACATACCCGATTTCCTTAGGCACATAGCGGTTCACCAGCACACGACCCACTGAAGTGTTCTCCACAAGATGGGTGATGGGATTGCCCTCGGCATCCACATCCTCCACCACCACGCTCACTGGAGCGTGAAGGGTCACGCGGCCTTCATTGTATGCTATCTCAGCCTCTTCAGGGCCATAGAACTTGAGTCCTTCGCCCTTGTCGCCGGCACGCAGCTTGGTGATATAGTACAGTCCGAGCACCATGTCCTGCGAAGGCACGGTGATAGGAGCGCCGTTGGCGGGGTTCAATATATTATGGGCACCGAGCATCAGCATTTGAGCCTCAAGCACGGCCTCGTTGCCGAGAGGCAAGTGTACAGCCATCTGGTCACCGTCAAAGTCAGCGTTGAACGCCGTACATGCCAGCGGGTGCAGCTGAATTGCCTTACCCTCGATCATCTTGGGCTGGAATGCTTGGATACCGAGACGATGCAATGTCGGGGCACGGTTGAGCAATACGGGGTGACCCTTCATCACATGCTCAAGGATATCCCATACCACCGGTTCCTTGCGGTCCACTATTTTTTTGGCACTCTTCACAGTTTTCACTATGCCGCGCTCTATAAGTTTGCGGATAACGAACGGTTTGTAAAGCTCGGCAGCCATATCTTTAGGCAGACCGCACTCGTGCATTTTAAGTTCAGGACCTACCACGATAACCGAACGGGCTGAATAGTCCACACGTTTACCCAGAAGGTTCTGACGGAAACGGCCTTGCTTACCTTTAAGAGAGTCGGAAAGAGATTTCAGCGGACGGTTGGCTTCGGTCTTCACGGCGCTTGATTTGCGCGAGTTGTCGAGAAGCGAGTCCACTGCCTCCTGAAGCATACGCTTTTCATTGCGCAGAATCACTTCAGGTGCCTTGATTTCTATAAGTCTCTTCAGTCGGTTGTTGCGGATAATAACGCGACGATACAGGTCATTGAGGTCCGATGTGGCAAAACGGCCACCATCCAGAGGCACAAGAGGACGCAGTTCGGGCGGAATCACAGGCACGGCCTGAAGCACCATCCATTCAGGTTTGTTGCGTCCGCGGCTGGCACGGAACGACTCCACAACCTGCAGACGCTTCAGAGCCTCAGTCTTGCGCTGCTGTGAACCGTCTTTGTCGGCTTGGGCGCGCAAGCTGTCAGCAAGGGCATCAAGGTCAAGACCTACCAGAAGATCGTAAATGGCCTCGGCACCCATCTTGGCGATAAATTTGTTGGGGTCGCTGTCGTCAAGAAGCTGATTGTCCTTGGGCAGGTTATCAAGGATGTTGAAATACTCTTCTTCGCTCAGAAGATCAAGTTTCTCCACACCCTCGGCTGCGCCCGGCTGTATCACCACATAACGCTCGTAGTAGATAACAGCATCAAGCTTTTTGGAAGGCAGACCCAGCAGATAACCTATTTTGTTGGGAAGCGAGCGGAAATACCAGATGTGAGCCACCGGCACCACAAGTTTAATGTGGCCCATACGCTCGCGGCGCACTTTCTTTTCGGTCACTTCCACACCGCAACGGTCGCACACAATTCCCTTGTAGCGGATACGCTTGTACTTTCCGCAATGGCATTCATAGTCCTTGACAGGACCGAATATGCGCTCGCAGAACAGGCCGTCGCGCTCGGGCTTGTAAGTGCGGTAGTTGATGGTTTCGGGCTTCAGCACCTCACCGCTCGACTTTTCAAGAATCTCCTCGGGCGAAGCAAGTCCGATAGTGATTTTTGAAAACCCGGTTTTTATTTTGTTGTCTTTTCTTAAAGCCATATGTTGAATTACGTTGTGTAATAGACTTGAATGATATTGGTTTACTGCTCAAGGGTGATACTCAGACCCAGACCGCGAAGCTCGTGCAGAAGCACATTGAGCGATTCAGGTATGCCGGGCTGTGGCATCGGATCACCTTTCACAATCGCTTCGTAGGCCTTGCTGCGGCCGGTCACATCATCACTCTTGATGGTAAGGATTTCCTGAAGCACGTGGGCTGCGCCGAATGCCTCCAGCGCCCACACTTCCATTTCTCCGAAACGCTGGCCACCGAACTGTGCCTTACCACCCAGAGGCTGCTGGGTGATAAGTGAGTACGGGCCGATGGAGCGGGCGTGCATCTTGTCCTCTACCATGTGACCGAGCTTAAGCATATAGATCACACCCACGGTTGCAGGCTGGTCAAAACGCTCTCCGGTGCCGCCGTCATACAGATAGGTTCTGCCGTAGCGGGGAAGTCCGGCCTTGTCGGTCCATGCGTTCAGGTCGTCAAGTGTAGCTCCGTCAAAAATCGGAGTGGCGAACTTCTCGCCAAGCTCACGGCCTGCCCATCCGAGCACTGTTTCAAATATCTGACCGAGGTTCATACGCGAAGGCACACCCAGAGGGTTAAGCACTATGTCCACAGGAGTACCGTCTGCAAGGAACGGCATGTCCTCCTGGCGTACGATGCGGCTCACGATACCCTTGTTACCGTGACGGCCCGCCATCTTGTCACCTACGGAAATCTTACGCTTCTTGGCCACATATACCTTGGCAAGATGCATGATGCCCGAAGGCAGGTCATCGCCTATGGAGAGGTCAAATTTCTTACGGCGCAACTCAGCGTCAATCTCCTTGTACTTGCGCAGATAATTGACGATGGTGGCACGTATCATATCATTCTTGTGAGCATCTGTTGTCCATTTGCTCAGATTGATTGTGTCATAATTGATGTCGCGGAGCACACTTGCCGAGAACTTGGCTCCCTTGGGCACGATGTCGGAGCCGAGGAAATCCTTCACTCCCTGCGAAGTCTTGCCGTTGGTCAGAGTCATGAGCTTGCCTACGAGCACATCTTTAAGCTCGCTCAGGCGTGCCTCATAATCCTCGTCAAGTTTGGCAAGCTGTGCGGCAAGGCTCTTGCTCTTCTTCACGCTCTTGTTGGCGCGGCTGAACAGGTTTGTGCCTATAACCACACCCTTAAGCGAAGGAGTAGCCTTGAGCGATGCATCCTTCACGTCACCTGCCTTGTCACCGAATATGGCACGAAGCAGCTTCTCTTCAGGAGTGGGATCGCTTTCGCCCTTAGGAGTGATCTTACCTATCATTATGTCGCCGGGCACCACGTGTGCACCCACGCGAATTATACCGCGCTCGTCAAGATCCTTGGTGGCATCTTCGCTCACATTAGGTATATCCGAGGTAAGTTCCTCCATACCGCGCTTGGTTTCGCGCACCTCCAATGAATACTCGTCCACATGCACCGAGGTAAGTATATCCTCGCGCACCATACGCTCGTTGAGCACAATAGCGTCCTCATAGTTGTAACCCTTCCAGGGCATGAATGCCACCTTAAGGTTGCGGCCAAGGGCAAGCTCACCGTTCTCGGTGGAGTAACCTTCGGTAAGGATTGTACCTTTGGTAACACGCTGTCCCTTCACACATATAGGACGAAGGTCGATGGTCGTATTCTGGTTGGTACGGCGGAATTTGGGTATGTCATACTCCTTGACTGCCGATTCAAAGGCAACAAACTCCTCATCCTCGGTACGGTCATAGCGGATACGTATCACACGTGCATCCACAAACTCTACCACACCGTCACCTTCAGCGGCAATCTGTGTGCGGGAATCGCGGATAAGCTGGCCTTCAATACCGGTACCCACAATCGGGCTTTCGCTGCGCAGCAGAGGCACAGCCTGACGCATCATGTTTGATCCCATCAGCGCACGGTTAGCGTCATCGTGCTCAAGGAACGGGATAAGCGATGCTGCTATTGAGGCAATCTGCGTCGGCGACACATCCATAAGCTGCACCTGCTCGGGTGCCACGATGGGGAAGTCGGCGTCCAGACGGGCCTTCACCTTGGTGCGCTGGAACGATCCGTCTTCGTTAAGCGGAGCGTTGCCCTGCGCTATCACCTTGCCCTCCTCTATTTCGGCGGTAAGATACACCACTTCGTCATTGTTAAGATTGACTTTGGCATCCTTAACCTCACGATAGGGAGTCTCGATAAAGCCGAGATTGTTGATTTTGGCATACACGCACAGCGATGATATCAAGCCGATGTTAGGTCCTTCAGGTGTCTCGATAGGACACAGGCGGCCATAGTGGGTGTAGTGAACGTCACGCACCTCAAAGCCCGCACGCTCGCGGGTCAGACCGCCGGGACCAAGGGCACTCATACGGCGCTTGTGTGTGATTTCTGCCAGCGGGTTGGTCTGGTCCATGAACTGCGACAGTGCGTTCGTGCCGAAGAAAGTGTTGATCACCGACGATATTGTCTTGGCATTGATCAGGTCAATGGGGGTGAACACTTCATTGTCACGCACGTTCATACGCTCGCGGATGGTACGTGACATACGGGCCAGACCTATGTTGAACTGGTTGTAGAGTTGCTCGCCTACAGTGCGCACGCGGCGGTTGCTCAGGTGGTCAATATCATCCACATCGGTCTTGGAGTTGATAAGCTCGATAAGATATTTGATAATGGCGATGATATCCTCCTTGGTAAGCACCTTCACATCCATCGGGGTGTCAAGGTTGAGCTTCTTGTTGATGCGGTAACGGCCCACTTCACCAAGATCATAGCGCTTCTCTGAGAAGAACAGGTTGGTGATTACCTCACGGGCGCTCGCATCATCTGGCGGCTCTGCGTTGCGCAGCTGGCGATATATATAATTGATGGCCTCTGACTCGGAATTTGTAGTATCCTTTGACAGGGTCTCGAATATAATCTTGTAATCGTTGGCCGATCCGTCCTCCTTGTGAAGCATGATGGTCTGCACGCCCGACTCAAGTATCAGATCTATATTCTCGTCGGTAATCTCGGTCTCGCGTTCCACTACCACTTGGCTACGCTCGGTGGAAGTCACCTCACCGGTGTCGGAATCCACGAAATCCTCGATCCATGTGCGCGATATGCTTGCGGCAAGCACACGGCCTTTGGCCTTTTTAAGATTGGTTTTATTTACCTTGAGTTCTTCAGCTATACCGAACACATCCAGTATGTCCTTGTCCGATTCCAGTCCTATGGCACGCAGAAGTGCGGTCACAGGTAATTTCTTTTTACGGTCGATGTATGCATACATCACATTGTTGATGTCGGTGGCAAACTCTATCCACGAGCCACGGAACGGGATGATTCTCGCGCTGTAGAGTTTGGTGCCGTTGGCATGGGTGCTCTGACCGAAGAACACACCCGGCGAACGGTGAAGCTGCGACACTACTACTCGTTCGGCACCGTTGATTATGAAGGTGCCCTTGTCGGTCATGTAAGGAATAGGCCCGAGATACACATCCTGTATCACGGTAGCAAAATCCTCATGGTCCGGATCAGTGCAGTACAGCTTCAGCTTTGCCTTTAAGGGTACGCTGTATGTGAGGCCGCGCTCAAGACACTCCTCTATGGTGTACTTGGGCGGATCTATATAATAGTCGAGAAACTCAAGCACGAAGTTGTTGCGGGTGTCCGCAATGGGGAAGTTCTCGGCAAAAACTTTATAAAGCCCCTCGTTATTACGCTTTTCGGGCGGAGTGTCCAACTGCAGAAAGTCCTGAAACGACTTCAGCTGAACCTCCAGAAAGTCGGGATAAGGAAGCGGATTCTTAACCGACGCAAAATTTACACGGGGTTTGGCTAATGTTGCTGACATCTAAGATATTAGGTTAAAAAGAACTCAAATTAAATATTAACACAAAAAGGTTAAGTATCTACCTTTCGGTGACACTTAACCTAAATACCTGTTTAACAGGCGTTATTATTTAAGTTCGACTTCAGCGCCTGCTGCTTCGAGTTCTTTCTTAAGACCTTCAGCGTCAGCTTTGGGAAGACCTTCCTTCAGCACGCTGGGTGCATTGTCAACCATTTCTTTAGCTTCCTTAAGGCCAAGACCGGTCTGAGCCTTAACTACCTTAACCACGTCGAGCTTCTTTGCACCGGCTGATTTCAGGACTACATCAAATGAAGTCTTTTCTTCAGCAGCGGGAGCGGCTGCGGCGGGACCGGCGGCAACTGCTACAGCAGCAGCGGCGGGTTCGATACCGTACTCGTCTTTGAGGATCTGAGCAAGTTCGTTCACTTCCTTAACGGAGAGGTTAACTAATTGTTCTGCAAAAGCTTTTAAATCTGCCATTTTAGTATTATTTTATTTGTTTTGTTTACTTGATTAACTGGTAATTATGCTTCTTCTTTTTTGGATAGTGTCTCAAGGATGCCATGAAGCTTGCTGCCTCCGGAAGTAAGTGCGGATACAACATTTTTGGCGGGCGACTGAAGGAGAGCCACGAGGTCGGCCAGAAGCTCGCTCTTGCTCTTGATGTTGGCAAGTGCGTCAAGCTGATCGGCACCAAGGTAAACGGTCTCTTCTACATATGCTCCCTTAAGGCGGGGAAGGGTATCGTCTTTCTTCACGAAATCTTTGATGAGCTTCGCAGGTGCATTGGGCACCGGTGTGCACATCAGTGAAGTAGGACCTTCAAGTGCGGTGTACAATTCTGTATAGTCGCCATCAAGACGCTCAAGGGCCTTGTGAAGAAGTGTGTTCTTCACTACCACGAGCTTCACATCAGCCTTGAAGCATGCGGCACGGAGGGCGCTGGTCTTCTCGGCGTTGAGTCCTGCGGTTTCTACAAGGTAGAAATTAGGATACTCTTTAAGTGTGGCAACGAGTGATTCTATTACGAGTGCTTTATCTTCCTTTCTCATTGTTCTGGTCAGTTTAATGGTTTACTCATCTATAGACTTGGAGTCGACCTTTACACCCGGACTCATGGTGCTTGAAAGATAAACGCTCTTGATATATGTGCCTTTTGCAGTTGCAGGCTTGAGTTTGATCAGAGTGTTGATGAACTCACGCGCATTGTCACGCATCTGTTCGGCGGTGAAGCTCACCTTACCGATTGAGCTGTGAACGATACCGTTTTTGTCAACCTTGAAGTCGATCTTACCCTTCTTAACCTCTTCTACGGCCTTTGCAACATCGTTGGTCACTGTACCGCTCTTGGGGTTAGGCATAAGGCCACGGGGACCGAGGATACGACCGAGAGCACCGATCTTACCCATGATAGCAGGCTGTGTGATTATGATGTCAACATCAGTCCAGCCACCCTTGATCTTCTCGATGTATTCGTCAAGACCCACGTAATCTGCTCCGGCTGCCTTTGCAGCTGCTTCAGCATCGGGGTTGCAGAGCACAAGCACTTTCACCTGCTTGCCGGTTCCGTGAGGCAGGGTTACCACGCCGCGAACCATCTGGTTGGCTTTGCGGGGATCCACACCAAGGCGAACGTCAATGTCAAGAGATGCGTCAAACTTGGTAAAAGTTATCTCCTTTACCAAGGCTGCTGCCTCTTCAAGAGTATAGGCTTTCCCAGCTTCAATCTTCTCGGTAGCCTGCTTTTGGTTTTTTGTCAGTTTAGCCATTGTCAATTGAAGTTTTATTAGTTATTGGCGGGGAATGTGCCTTTGACGGTGATACCCATGCTGCGGGCTGTACCGGCAACCATACGCATAGCTGATTCCACGGTGAAACAGTTCAAATCCGGCATCTTGTCTTCTGCTATTGCCTTCACCTGATCCCAGGTAACCTCTCCAACCTTGGTACGGTTGGGCTGAGCTGAACCGCTCTTGAGCTTGGTTGCCTCGAGAAGCTGTACGGCAACAGGAGGAGTCTTGACTACGAAGTCAAAGCTCTTGTCCGTATAGTACGTGATTACTACCGGAAGCACCTTTCCAGCCTTGTCCTGAGTGCGGGCATTGAATTGCTTACAGAATTCCATGATGTTGATGCCCTTAGAACCCAGCGCGGGACCTACTGGCGGTGATGGATTTGCTGCTCCACCCTTAATCTGCAATTTGATTTGTCCAGCAATTTCTTTAGCCATTTTTAATCTTAATTTTAGATATTGGTGTTATGAATGTGCGCCATAACGCTTGCCAAGCCTTCTGCACACCTCAATCCGTAACAATTGGGCATGAAGATGCTTCACAAACATCACACGCGCTCTACTTGCGAATTCTCCAGTTCCAGCGGAGTCTTGCGGTCAAATATCTTGACACTTATCTTCAGCTTCTTTCTCTCGCGGTCAACTTCCTCTATCTCGCCTGTAAAACCGCTGAAAGGACCTGACACCACTTTCACAACCTCGCCCACGAGATAATCGTTCACGGAGTCTTCAGTAATGTTAGCCATCTCATCGGCCATTCCGAGCATACGCTGCACCTCGCTTTGACGCAAGGACTCAGGCTTGGCATCTTTGCCACGCCCGCGCAGGAAGTCAATCACATTGGTGGTGTTGCGCAACTGGTGCTCAACCTCTCCGGTCAGGAGACATTCTATGAACACATATCCGCTGTAAAGATTTTTCTCCTTTACAGTCTTTTTGCCGCCGCGCACGGTAAGAACCTTTTCAGTCGGTATCAACACCTGAAACAAGTAATTGCCCAAGTCAGTGTTACGCATAGCACCCTCAAGCAGCTCCTTTACCTTTGCCTCCTTACCGGAGATGGCACGAAGCACGTACCAAGCTTTCATAGGTTTCTGAGATGTCAGTGTTTCAGACATTCCCGATGTTTTCTTGGTAGAATTGTCAATTGCTTCCATTGATTATCCGCTAAAACAATGTTACTTACTCAAATTATTTACTTGCCACCAAACAGATTGGGAAGATTATAAATAAAGTGCATCAAGCTGTCCACAATCTCATCCATGCACCAGATTATAACTGACAATATAATGGAAGCAATCAGTACAATCAGGGCACTCTTTATGAGCTGGGTGCCGGTGGGCCAAGAAGTCTTATATCGGAGTTCGTTATATGACTCCTCGATGTCCGTAAGTAGTTTCAATTTTTTCATTTATTTTTCTTTTGGCACAGGACGAGAGGCTCGAACTCCCGACACCTGGTTTTGGAGACCAGTGCTCTACCAACTGAGCTAGTCCTGTGTATCACAAGCAGCGAAGCCTTAACCTTGCGGGCTCCAGCCACGCTGCTTGTTTGGGGTTATTTCATCTCGGCTTAGCGCCGGGAACTGTCAATCCCATTAGTCAAGGATTTCAGTGATCTGACCGGAACCTACGGTGCGGCCGCCTTCACGGATAGCGAAGCGAAGACCCTGGTCGCATGCTACGGGGTTGATAAGCTCAACAGTGATTTCTACGTGGTCACCGGGCATTACCATTTCTACACCTTCCGGAAGAGTGATCTCACCGGTTACATCAAGTGTGCGGATGTAGAACTGAGGACGATAGTGGTTGTGGAACGGAGTGTGACGGCCACCTTCTTCCTTCTTCAGGATATATACAGAAGCTTTGAACTTGCTGTGGGGTTTAACAACACCCGGATGGCAGATTACCATACCACGACGGATATCCTTTTTGTCGATACCACGGAGAAGCAGACCTACGTTATCACCGGCTTCACCTTCATCAAGAAGTTTGCGGAACATTTCAACGCCGGTTACAACTGACTTCATGTCTGCACCGAGACCCATGATCTGAACTTCGTCACCAACTTTCACTACGCCGGTTTCGATACGACCGGTAGCAACTGTACCACGGCCGGTGATTGAGAACACGTCCTCAACAGGCATAAGGAAGGGTTTATCAACGTCACGGGGAGGCAGGGGAATCCAAGTGTCAACTGCATCCATAAGCTCCATAACTTTTTCTTCCCACTGGGGTTCACCGTTAAGAGCACCGAGAGCAGAACCACGGATGATAGGAGTGTTGTCGCCATCGTAGTCGTAAGAAGAAAGCAGGTCGCGCATTTCCATCTCTACGAGTTCAAACATCTCTTCGTCATCCACCATGTCGCACTTGTTCAGGAACACTACGATACGGGGCACGTTCACCTGACGGGCGAGCAGGATGTGCTCACGGGTCTGGGGCATAGGACCGTCGGTTGCAGCTACTACGATGATTGCACCGTCCATCTGAGCAGCACCTGTTACCATGTTCTTCACATAGTCAGCGTGTCCAGGGCAGTCAACGTGTGCGTAGTGACGATTTGCAGTCTCGTATTCTACGTGTGCGGTGTTGATTGTGATACCACGCTCTTTTTCCTCGGGGGCGTTATCGATCTGGTCAAATGACTTAACCTCTGAAAGGCCTCTCTTGGCGAGAACGGTGGTGATGGCAGCGGTAAGAGTGGTCTTACCGTGGTCAACGTGACCGATTGTACCGATGTTCACATGCGGTTTGGTTCTTTCGAATTTCTCTTTAGCCATAACTTTGCTATTTTTTTATTCTGTTAAAATGATTTGCTTTTAGACAAGACGCCACGATAGAAAAAGGCACTATCGAGGCTGTCAGGATTGGTTTAATCTTTGAGCCGATGGCGGGATTTGAACCCGCGACCTCTTCCTTACCAAGGAAGTGCTCTACCCCTGAGCTACATAGGCGTATGTATTAGAGCGGAAGACGAGGCTCAAACTCGCGACCCTCAGCTTGGAAGGCTGATGCTCTATCAACTGAGCTACTTCCGCATCGTTGTTGTGGGCGCGGATGGATTCGAACCACCGAAGGTGAAAACCAGCAGATTTACAGTCTGCCCCATTTGGCCACTCTGGAACACGCCCTTTTACCATTATTTTTTGTTTTGCTTCGCGCAACCTCCGCTGCGCTGCCTTTGAGCCTCTTGTCGGATTCGAACCAACGACCCCGAGATTACAAATCACGTGCTCTGGCCAACTGAGCTAAAGAGGCTGGTGGTGCTGGCAGGCTCGTAGCTGAGCCCCAAAAGCGATTGCAAAGTTAAGCCATTTCTTTCATTCCACCAAATCTTTTTCTCTTTTTCTTGCAATATTTTTGTCCTGTTTTAATCCATTCTCCACTCACGCCCCTAATAATCAACCTTTTTGTACATATAATTTTTTCACCTTCCACCTCACTTTTCTTTTATCCCACTCCTCCCCTCCGGTGCTTATTGAGCGCATACATGCAATTTTCATACCACCGCCATCCCACTTCCACAGATTTTTTGTTACCTTTGCGCTATCCCTTCGTGCGCATACACATTATTATATTAGCGCATGCAAACCCAATAAAGCAAATATGTTATGAAACCCGAAGAAATCAACTCCCGCATCGCAGCCCTTCGCGACTACATGTGTTCACTCGGCGTCGAGGCCGCAATCATACCGCAAACCGACCCACACCTCAGCGAATATCTCGCCGACCACTGGCAGGTGCGCCGCTGGCTCAGCGGATTCACCGGCAGCGCAGGTGCTCTCGTTGTTACCATGCAGCATGCCTTTGTATGGGCCGACTCACGCTACTGGCTCCAGTCTGCCGCACAGCTCAAAGGCACTTGCATTGATGTGATGGAAGAAGGCAAGCCCACCGTTCCCACCATTGAAGCTTACCTGCGTAGCAATCTGCCGGCCGACAGCACTGTGGGCATTGACGGCATGCTCTTCAGCATCAACGCCACACGCGACCTCCGCAACCAGCTTGCCGCATCAGGCATCAGTCTCCGCGTGGACTTCCATCCCGCCGACACTCTTTGGAGCGACCGTCCCGCACTCCCCAAGGACAAAGTGTTTGTGCACGAAGAAAAATACGCCGGTGAATCTCCAGCCTCAAAAATAAGCAAGATTCTGGCCGATGCAGCCTCTCAGGGTGCCGATGCCGTGCTCATCAGCGACCTTGCAGAAGTGGCTTGGACTCTCAACATCCGTTCACGCGATGTTGAAAGCAACCCCGTGCTCACAGCCTATCTCTACCTCTCCCCCAAAGGAAGCACCCTGTTCCTTGACCTTGACAAGCTTACCCCCGAAGTATCGGCACACCTCGCCAAGGCCAATGTCACCACGTTGCCCTACGATGAAGCCATGACAACAGTGGTCAGCACCGCTCATCACAACAATGCCAAAGTGCTTCTAAGCTCCACACAAACCGCCGGCGCATGGCTCACAGCTCTTGGTGCAAACGCCGTCACAGGCACATCGCCCGTTGCCATGCTCAAAGCCGTCAAAAACGACACTCAGATTCAGGGCACACGCCACGCCATGGAGCGCGACGGTGTAGCCCTCGTGCGCTCTTTCATGGAAATTGAGCAGACCGTCGCCGCCGGGCACAAGCTCACCGAAATCGATGTTGCCGACATTCTTCTGAAACACCGCAAAGCTCAGGATCTTTTCTTTGACATAAGCTTTGACACAATAGCCGGATTCGGCCCCCACGGAGCCATTGTGCACTACTCCGCCACACCCGAAACCAATGCCGAAGTCACCGCAGGCTCTCTTCTTCTCGTTGACTCCGGAGCAAGCTATTTTGACGGCACAACCGACATCACACGAACCATAGCCCTCGGCACCCCCACCGACGAGCAGCGTCTCTGCTTCACTCTCGTGATGAAAGGCCACATTGCAATAGCCACTTCCATCTACCCCGAAGGCACTCGCGGCGCTCAGCTTGACGCGCTTGCACGCATGCCCCTATGGAAGTACGGCATGAGCTATCTCCACGGAACCGGACATGGTGTCGGACACTTCCTAAACGTACACGAAGGCCCCCAAAGCATCCGCCTCAACGACACCCACGCTCCCCTCACGCCCGGCATGATTACTTCCAACGAACCCGGCGTTTATCTCAGCGACCGCTTTGGCATCCGTTGCGAAAATCTCGTACTCACCGTGCCCGCAATGACCACCGAATTCGGCAATTTCTACAAATTTGAGACCCTCACACTCTTCCCGTTCGACCTCAAGCTCTTCAACACCATGCTTATGAGCGACGAAGAAATCCAATGGGTCAACAACTACCACGACACTGTTCGCCAACGTCTCCTGCCGCTTCTGCAACCGGCCGAGCAGGAATGGCTCAAAAACAAAACCCAACCTCTCAGCAGATAAACCACTATGGCACTGATTATTCCTTTAAGAGGCATCACACCTGAAATTGGCAAAGACTGTTTTTTGGCCGAAAACGCCACAATTGTGGGCGATGTCAAGATGGGCGATGAATGCAGCATTTGGTTCAACACCGTGCTTCGCGGTGATGTCAACTCCATACGCATCGGCAACCGCGTCAACATCCAGGACGGTTCCGTACTGCACACTCTCTACCAGAAATCCACCATTGAAATCGGCGATGATGTGTCCGTCGGGCACAATGTCACCCTCCACGGCTGCAAGATTCACAATCTTGTCCTCATCGGCATGGGTGCCGTGGTAATGGATGATGCCGAAGTGGGCGAAGGAGCTCTCGTTGCCGCCGGTTCTGTAGTGCTGTCACGCACCAAGATCGGGCCTAACGAACTTTGGGGCGGCGCACCGGCCAAATTCATCAAAATGGTTGACCCGGCCCAAAGCCGCGAATTAAACCAAAAAATCGCCGGAAACTACCTTATGTATTCAAAATGGTACTCTGAATAACCATATTGTTACAATACGACATATCCGGACTTAATGCGCTTTCAAAACGCCATTAAGCCCGGATTTGCGCATCTGTTAAGATTGGTTAACCTCCTCGCCACTGCGCTTGCCATTGTTGGCAAACTTTAATAAAAAAAGGGTATTTTTTGCAAAAAATATGTTTCATCACAGCCCTGAATTTTAACCTTAAATATTTCATCAAACAATTTTTTCATGAAAAAATCTTTACTTATTATTTTCATGGCCTTGCTGATGCCGGCTATAGCTTTAGCACAAAACAAGGCCCTGAAATTCATAGCCACGCAAGGCTATGCTTCCACGCTTATCAAGCCGCAAGGTGACGACCGACTGGAAATCCCCGAGACATTGCTCACCAACCGCACCGCCGATGATGGCGAAGAGTATGTTGAGCTTACCACCTCTTTCACCTATTCCGGATGGTTCAACCTCTACGATTGGTTCCAGCAGAACAAAACCATGGGATCCGGTCTATTGATGATTGGTCAGCGCCAACATGCCAACAACAATCCTTCTATCGGCCTTGTTGTTCTGAGACCTGCCGACTACTCCAACACCAACAAACGCGGCAATGGCGGCATTCTGAAACTCGTATGCGGTGACGGCACCAACAGTAGTGTCGCAGGCAATCTGACAGGCGACAACACCACTCTCAATCTTGATGAATGGTTCTACCTCACCCTCGTGTATGACCTGCCGTCAAAGGAAATACGCGTGTACAAGAATGCTGAAAAGATTATGACACGCACTCTTGATGCACCCCTCCGTCTGCTTCCCGACAATCCCGGCATCATCTACACCGGCTCTTTTGCCATGAACGGCATGTGCGATGAACTGCAGTTCTGGACCAAGTCTCTCACCGATGCCGAAGTGCAGACAGCTTATTATAGTGCTGATGCCGTACCCGGACTCGACCTTTGGTACGACTTCAACGAAGTTGTCCCTGCCGAGACCACTGAACCTACCGAACCTTCTGAAGGCGAAGGCGGTGAAACTGAAGAACCCACAGTTCCCGAATCGGGCACTTTCGCCAACAAAGGAACCACAGAAAAAGGCAAAGGCATCAACGCCGTATATTACCATGTAGCAAATGCAAAAGCTTCATACACTGGCGGTGTCACAAATCTTGTCACTTTCACCGAAAAGACTCCCGAACTTGTAGATGGCCGTGAAATTCAGACTCTTCCCACTTACGCCATCACAGTACCCGAAGTTGCCAACGGCACTCTTACAGTAATGAACGGCGATGAATCTCTCGCTGCAGGCACTCACAACCTCCCTGTAGGTTCTAACCTCACCATCACAGCTCAGCCGGCCGAAGGATATTTCCTCACTATGCTCAAATACGCCGGCCAATACATAGCTTCCGGCACCACTGTCCCGGTAACCGAAGATGCTGCCATTGAGGTTGCGTTCACCAACGCTTCCTACGCTCTCACCGTAGCCGAAACCGAGGCTACATACACCCTCACTGCTCTTAACGGCACCGAACTTGACCTCGCTTCCGTACCCGAAGGCACTGAAGTTCGCCTTGACATAACCGCATGGCCTGAAGCCAAGACTCTCAAACAGGTTACTCTCAACGGCGAGGCTATCGCTCCGCAGGAAGACGGCTCTTACATCTTCACTGTCAATGGCGAATCCTCTCTTGCCATTGAGCTTCGCGACCTTGAGCTTTTCACCGTCACCTTCCCCGCTTCCGTTCCCAACGGCACCCTGACTGTAAAAGGCGAAAATGACACAGCCCTCAACTCCGGCGACACCGTTCTTGAAGGCTCCACCATCACCGTTGAAGCCGCAGCCAATTCCGGCTATTCTGTCCTCTTCATCAAGATTAACGGTGAAAGCGTGGAATCCGGAGTTAAACACACCGTTACCGACAACGTGACCATTGAAGCTGAAATGGCTCAGGCAGTTATGTATGTCCCCGGATACCAGAAAAACGGTTCTTCCAATCACCAATACTCATTCCGCTTCAGCGAATCTGTTCTCGGTAGCCATGTAACAGGTTCTTGCGACGAGCCCGCCGAAGTTGGCACTACCGACCTCCGTGCCCGCAGCTTTACCTATTCCGCTTGGGTCAAGGTCACCAATCCTTCTGTTAGAAACAGAGACCCCAAAGGACGCATCATGGGCGACATTCAGGAAGGCATGACCGGCACTGACGGTGCTTTCTCAGTAGCCGTTGAGGATGGCAAGCTCGTGCTCCGCACTCGCGTTTACAGCACTGCCACCAACATGCCCGGACTCTCCGCCCTCGTCACCGACACCAAACTTGATTTGGACGAATGGGCCTTCCTTTCTGTCGTAGTTGACGATGAAGCCAAAACCATTTCGCTTTACAAAAACGGTTCACTGTGCGGTTCTCTTGACACAAGCAAGGACAGCGACGGCAACGAAGCCTATGGCGTAGGCCTTCTTCCCGATGCTTCCAGCTTCTATGCTTTTGATTTCACTTGCGCCGGCTATCTTGAAGAAGCTCAGGTTTGGAGCAAAGCCCTTACTCCCAACGAAATCAAGCGTTCCACACGCCTCAGCAATCCTTCCCAGGATGGCCTCGTGGCTCTCTTCCGTCCACGTAAGGATGACATGGAAATGGCCAACCTCGGCTCTGCCTCTGATGTTACAGCAGGCATGTATTCAGGCATGTACACTTCCAGCAAATGGGTAACACCTAAAATACAGTTGATTTTCGATGCGGGTCCTGCTCACGACCCCGAGCGCGTATCTGTCACACTCGTTCAGCCTTCCGACAACATCGGCACATTCGCTGTAACAGGTGAAGACAACCGTCTCATCAACGAATCCGCATACCTCTTTGAGGCTCTTAACGTGGATCTTTCCGGCATCTCAGGTGCCACCGTCAACGGCATTAAAGTTGTCACCAACGGTGTTGAAACCAAATACGCTCTGAACGAGCTGCCGTTCATCGTTGAAGGTAACTCCGAGATTTCTCTTGAATATGAGGTTATCAACACCATCACATTCTCCTATACCGGCGAACATGGCAAAATCACCCTCAAAGTAAACGATGAGGAACCCGTTGAGGTTACCGAGCCTATCGACATTCCCAAGAATGCTACTCTCGTCATCACAGCCATACCTGATGAGCATTATGAACTCACCAAAGCCGACATCAATGGCGAAACCATCTACGACCTCTACAAACTTGAGGAGGAATCAGCCGATGGCACTATTGACCATGACTTCTACGACAATGAATATACCTATCAGGCTGGTGTGCGCAACATTGACCTCGCCCTCACCTTCAACCTTGAAAGAGTTTGGCTCATTGCTGAAGTTGTAGATGCCGCAGGCGATGACACCGACCTCTATCCCGCTTTCTCCGACAACGAAGGAACATCAATTAACGAGGACACTCCCGCCGAAATCCAGGTACCTTACGGCACTGAAGTTTGCCTCAGCATTTGGAGCGTACCTTCCGATTCTTATGCAAGCGATGGCGACCACAACATCATCTCTAAGGTTGTGGATTATCCTTACGATGATGCTACCGGCACTTACCTTGACCCCGTAGATGTCACCTCTATGCTTGAGGAAATATCTGTCGGCACTGAAGAAGACAGAATCTACAATCTCGGTGCTGTCACCCGCACTCACTGGTTCTTCATCTATCAGGAACTCCTCTCAGGCATAGCCACCATTGGTGCCGACAAGAATTCTCCGCTCCAGATTACCAATGGCATCATCACAATCAGCGGAGATGCTCTGATAGAAGTCACCGACATGAGCGGACGCACCATTGCTCGCGCCAACGGCTCTACGCTTGATGCCACCACTCTTGTCAAGGGCGTTTACATCGCCAAAGCCACTTTGGACAACAAGGTTTACACCCTCAAGTTCATCAAACTCTGATAACAAACTCCATGTATATCAAGAGGGCCGCGCTGAAGCGCGGCCCTCTTTGTATCTGTATGAGCGGTATCACTTGCGGCGTTTACCTTTGGATGATGAGCGTGATTTCTTAAGAAAATATTCATAAGTCGTTTCACCGCCATCGGCAAAATCCTCAGGCGCATCACTCTTTGAGCCCTTCTTTTTGCGTGAGCTTGCTCGGGCATAATCCTTATGCGCATCTGCAATCTCGCTGTAAGCCTTACGGCCCATCCATTCCGACCCGCGCAGCCCTTCCACCACGCGGCGTGCCTCACCTTTAGGCACATCAAACAATGAATACCCGGGCATAAGGTCTATACGCCCCACATCCACTCGCTTGCCAGGAACGGTGTGGTTGAGCATGTCTATCAGATTGCCGGCATAGAACCCGTCATTTTTACCGAAATTGATATATACGCGCTCCATACCCTTTTCGGCAGTGCGGCGGTCTTTCTCCTTTTCGCTTCGCGGAGCGCGTTCCGGCTTCTCCTTGCGCGGTTTTTCATCAATCAGGTCAAGCTTGGGGGCATCCTTGTAATACTCCAGCAATCGGTTGAATTCCAGAGACAGCACGCGTTTCAGCAAATCTTCCTCACTCAGCCAGCTGAGCTTGCGGCTTACTCCGGGCAGATATTTCCCTATTTCAGCCTCATCCACTTCCACTTTCTCTAACCGGTCAGCGAGGTTATACAGCTGCTTCTCTATAATATGCTCCGGTGTGGGCACCTCTTTGCGCTCAAACTTTTTGCCTATCTTCTTCTCTATCTCGCGTAGCTTGCCTTTTTCACGTGAATGGATTATGGCTATTGACACACCGGTCTTTCCGGCCCTGCCGGTACGGCCCGAACGGTGCGTATATACCGCCGTGTCATCAGGCAATCCGTAATTTATCACATGCGTCAGGTCGTCCACATCCAGCCCTCGCGCTGCCACATCCGTAGCCACAAGCATCCTTATCACACGGTCACGGAATTTCTTCATCACAATATCGCGCTGCTGCTGCGACAAATCTCCATGCAATGCGTCCGCGTTATACCCGTCGGCTATCAGCTTGTCTGCTATCTCCTGCGTGTCACGGCGCGTGCGGCAGAATATTATGGCGTAAATATTGGGCGTGTCATCCGCTATTCTCTTAAGTGCCAAATATTTGTCACGGGCATTCACCATATAATACACATGCTTCACATTCTCGGCCCCCTCGTTTCGGTTGCCGATAACTATCTCTACCGGATTATGCATGTATGTTTTGGCTATCTTGGCTATCTCATTAGGCATCGTGGCAGAAAACATCAATGTCTTCCTGTCCTTGGGCACATGACTGAGAATCTCGTTTATCGAATCAAGGAAACCCATGTTCAGCATCTCGTCCGCCTCATCAAGCACCACGGTATGCACATCGTCAAGATTCACCACCCCTCGCTTTATGAGGTCTATCAGTCTACCGGGCGTGGCAACAATTATCTGCACTCCTTTTTTTAACGCTCTTATCTGGCTCTCTATGCTCGACCCGCCATATACCGGAAGCACAGTTACATCAGGCATATATTTTGAAAAATCAGCAAGGTCGCTCCCTATCTGCAGACACAGCTCACGTGTTGGAGACAAAATAAGTGCTTGCGGAACATTCTTTTCCGGATCTATTCTCTGCAACAGCGGCAACCCGAATGCTGCCGTCTTGCCGGTACCGGTCTGCGCCAGAGCCACCACATCATCATCACCCTCAAGCAAGTGAGGTATCACCTGTTCCTGAACAGGCATTGGTGCTTCAAAACCCATCTCCTCTATCGCTTTTCGCAGGTCAGGGCGCACACCAAGTTCTTCAAATGTTTTCATATATCTTGTTTTGGTTTGTTTCACAAAATTGCGAATATACACAAAGATACAACAATATATCCATATTATTGGTTGAAACCCTGAAATGCATTTGTCAAACCTTGATTTTTATTTTAACTTTGCCCGTAAATATATCTGCTATGAACAAATCCATACTCACCGCAGTCATCGCCGGATTAATAGGTTATGGCTCTGCTTTTGCGCAGCTCACCGCTTCTCAGGCTTTTGTTGAGGCTCCACGCTCAGTGCTTCCCCTGTTGGACCGCAATGCGCGCCTTGACATGCTCGATTACTTCAATGGCGGCCTGACAACCAAAACCTCCAACAAACTCAATGGCTCTTCTGCCGTAACGGCGGTATCTCCCGAGCAGATAGCCGTGCAGATGACCGATGCCTCCACTTGCAACATGGCAGTGATTCCGGCTGCAAACGACACCCTCGTTGCGGTAATTACCACTATAGCCACTCCTGCACCCGACAGCAAAATGACCGTATATTCGTCTGACTTTGCGCGCGATCTCACATCATCCGTATTCTCCAAACCCACCCTCAGGGACTGGGTCACTGATGGCAGTTCGCTCGCCACTGTTGAGTCCATGGTGCCGTTTTTGCTCATCAGCTACAGCTATAATCCGGCCACTCTCACTCTCACGCTCACCAACAATACACGTTCGTTTCTTAGCGAGGATGTATATTCCATCGTTGAGCCATATCTGAAAAAAGAAATACTCTATAAGTGGAACGGCAAAAAATTTGCCAGACAATGACCTCCCATCTTTCCCTCTCCGGGCTGTGCGCCATTATCACCCGGCAGCTCAACGTACCGGCGCTGCGCGATGTGTGGGTGGTTGCAGAGCTTAGCGATGTGCGCCAGAGCGGAGGCCACTGCTACATGGAGCTTATAGAGAAGAATGCCGACACCGGGCAGACCGTGGCGCGCTTGAGAGGCATCATTTGGGCCGGCACTTTTGCTCGGCTGCACGCCGATTTCTTCTCCGCCACCGGACAGCGGCTTTCAGCCGGCATGAAACTTCTTGTGCGCGGCACTCTGAGCAATCATGCCGCCTACGGACTCTCTTTTGTCATATCGGCCATTGATGCCTCTTTCACTTTGGGCGAGGCTGAGCGCAGACGCCGTGAAATTCTTGAGCGCCTCAAAAACGAGGGCGTTCTGGACCTCAATCGCACCACCCAATGGCCGCAGGTACCTTGGCGAATAGCCATAATCTCAGCTAAAGGGGCTGCCGGATATGGCGACTTCATGCATCAGCTCACTCACAATTCCTCTCATCTCAGGTTCCGCACGCGCCTGTTTGAAGCCGTTCTGCAGGGCGACCGCACGGCTCCCACTGTCATTGCTGCCCTTGACAGCATTGCGGCCGACATGGACCAATGGGACTGCGTCGTTATAATTCGCGGCGGCGGTGCCACAAGCGACCTCGCGGCTTTTGACAATTACGAGCTTGCTCTCAATGTCGCTCAGTTTCCACTGCCGGTCATAGTCGGAATTGGCCACGAACGCGATGTCACAGTACTTGACTACGTGGCCAATATGAGAGTAAAGACCCCTACTGCGGCTGCTGAATGGCTCATTGCCCGTGGCGATGAGGCTCTTGACCATCTGCGCTCTTTGGCCGATGACATTGCTCGCGCCGCCACCGACATAATATCAGGTGCCGACAAGAGACTCGCATATGCTGAAAGTCTCCTCGCTGTAGCCCCGGAAACGGCTGTTCAGAGAGCGGCCTCACAACTGCAACGCTGCACAATGGCTTTGGCCGAGACCGGTGCACGGCGCATCACCCCCGCACTGGAACGGCTTGACATCACCCAGGCATCCCTGCCCGGCATCATTGACACAAGGCTGGCTCGCGAGGACGAGCGTCTCAATTCTCGTCAGACTCTCCTGAATGCTTTGTCACCGGTAGCCACACTAAAGCGCGGTTACACCATAACTCGTGTCAACGGCAAAGCCGCCACATCCGTAGCTTCTTTGAATGTCGGAACCGAAATACAAACCATCTTTGCCGATGGATCCATCAAATCCGTAACTATCTAGCATTATGTCCAATACCCCAAAGTTTACTCCCGTCAAAGATCTTAGCTACACTCAGGCAGTAACCGAACTTGAATCCATTCTCCGTTCCATGCAGGGCGACGGATGCAGCATTGACTCACTGACAGCCTACACCCGCAGAGCCACCGAACTTCTGCGCGAATGTCGCAGCAGGCTCGTGGCCACCGATCAGGAATTAAAAGCCATAATAGCCGACCTCGACAAATAGCCCTTTAACGGGTATAGAACTCTATCAGACGCTCAAGCGCGGCACTGCATGCCGCACAGAATTTCGGATAGGTATTGTTGCGCATACGGCATTCATCGGCAGGACGGTACACCCCTTTGGCACTGTACCCTCCCCCTTCAAACACGCCTATGGCATATTTGTCCGCATCCTCTTTTGGTGTTGGCACCGGGGTGCCTTCCGGCAATAGTTTCTTCCATTTGCTGTCAAAATCCACCAGTGTGGTTATATTCGGCTCCCATGGCTCCACATCATGCGGATAAGCGTCTTCCATCACATCCCCTTCGTAAAAATACTCGTCGCCCAAACCGCCGAAACTGTGGCCGAACTCATGCACGCACACCGGCTTGAATGTGGAATGGCGCGATGATGTCAACATATAACTGTTGTATATCCCACCCCCGCCATACTCCTCGGTGTTGGCAAGAATTATTATATGTTCATAAGGCACTGATGCCAATGCGTCATGCACATCCTGCAGCCGGTCGGTTGTCAGATACCTGTCGGAATAGAATGTTGAGAAATGTGATGAAAAAGGCGTGTTTTTCCATTCTCCTATTCGGGGTACGCTCACACCCGAATCCTCCGACGGCACCCACACCGCCACAAAATTCCATTTTTCAGGATGCTTGTTAAATGGCTCATAGCGCAGTATTTCATCCGCTGCCGTCTGGGCATGCACATAAAAACTGTCCTTTTCAGCCTCGGTATATCCTTCCGGCAGAATAGCAACATCTATGGCATGGGCCACATCGCCCCCTTTATGAAGATACCGGTGCTCCACATTCTTGCCGCCGCGTTTCTCCACAAGCACATCCCCGGGCTTATACCGGTGCTCCATCCTTGCTATGGGGCGAAAACGAGCATCCGTAAGCTCCACACTCACCACAGCCTCAGCCTTGGGCAACGGCACAAGAAAACTGTTCTGGAATGCCCTCGCGCGCTCATTTCGTTCTTCAGTTTCAAGCCATTCCTTAAATAGCGATGAAAACGAATTCCTATATATCGTGTCTCCCGAGGCAGCATCTATCACACTTATCATACCCGTCGTGGCATACGGCACCTCTGTCAGATAATTTCTGCGGCCAGCCCAGCCCGGCATCTTCACCTGCTTGTCAAGCTGCACCGATACCCTCTCGGCATCAGCACCAAACACATAATCCAACCGCAGTGTGGAATCCGAAAAACATTCATCAAACACTACCTGCCCGTATGCGCTCACGCTCGCAAGCATAAGCATCACGCTCATTACAATCGGTCTCATTTCACCTGCATATTTATTGATAGCATATTTCATCGAAGTGCAAATATACACAATTTTTGGCAACGCATTATCGTTATTAGCGTGTGAACATCTACGACATACGACGTTACGGCACCTTGATTTTTCTGCTCATTGCCTTGGCAGTGGTCAGTGTGTTTCTGTACTATTCCAACTCTCTTGTCAAGGATCTTGCCACTCAGGAACGTGCCAGAATGCAGATTTGGGCCGATGCCACCAAAGAAATAGCCACCATCGGTTATTCCGACATTGACGGCTCTCACATCGATTTTCTCCTCGGCATAATCGAAGGCAACACCAACATCCCCGTTCTTCTCACCGATGATGCCGACAACATCATAATGCACCGCAATTTCCGCCTGCCGGAGCCGGTGGACTCTATGCGCCCGCTGTACATAAGCGAAATCAACGCCGAGTTTCTTTACGACAAGCTCAATCAACTGCGTGGCACACCCAATGTCATCCACATAGTCATTGAGCCGGGCAACACTCAGCATCTTTATTATGAGGATTCCAATCTGCTGAAAAGTCTCAGCCTGTACCCTTACATTCAGCTGCTCGTGATGATAGCTTTCATTATGGTGGTGTACTTCGCTGTCACATCTCTCAAAAAAGCTGAGCAAAACAAAGTTTGGGTCGGTCTTTCCAAGGAAACTGCCCACCAGCTCGGTACACCCATATCATCTCTCATGGCTTGGATGGAGCTTCTTGAAGGCATGGGGGTGGACCCCGAGGTGGTCCACGAAATGGACAAGGATGTCAAGCGGCTCAGCACCATTGCGTCACGATTCTCCAAAATCGGTTCCCGGCCCGCCATGGAGCCGGACGACCTTAACTCGCTCATCCAACGCTCCGTTGACTACATGACAAGCCGCATCTCAAGCCGGGTTAAGCTCTGGGTATCCCCTTGTCCACAGCCGTTGCCGGTCAATGTGTCCGCGCCTTTGGTTGAATGGGTTATGGAAAACCTCATCAAAAACGCTGTGGATGCCATGGAAGGCTCCGGCGAAATCCACATCATAACACTCATTGACAAACAGATGGCTGTTGCTGAAATCAGCGACACCGGCAAAGGCATGAGCCGCAAGCATTTCAAAACCGTATTCAATCCCGGTTTTACCACCAAAAAACGCGGTTGGGGGCTTGGACTGACTCTTGCCAAACGTATCGTTGAGCAGTACCACCGTGGCAAGATATTTGTCAAAGACTCCGAACCGGGCCGTGGCACGACTTTCCGCGTTGAATTTCCGCTCAGCACCACTTCCACCCACGACAAATGAAGCAATTATTCATTACCGATCTTGACGGCACTTTTCTCACTCCGCAAGGGGTGGTGAGTGACGAATCCGCCCGCATCATTTCGCAACTCTCATCCCGGGGTGTTCCCATTACTGTAGCCACGGCCCGCACACCGGCCACCGTTGAGCCGCTGCTGTCTCACACCCTCACCAATCTGCCGGCCATAGTGCTCACCGGTGCCGCTCTGTGGGACCGCAAATCACATCAATACCTTAACACACATTTCTTTCCGCACCGGCTTGCCGTTTCCGCGTGGCGCTGCTGTTTGGACCACGGCATTCGCCCTTTTATATATATGCTCGGCAACGACAGCACCACTCTTCACACTTACTTTTGTGGCTTTCCCACCCCCATGGAGCAGGAGTTCATCAATGCCCGCACCGGAAGCCCCTTCAAGCAAATTCATGTCACTGACCGTCCTGTCACCCCCGACAGTCGCACCATGCTTATGTTCGCTATCGGGTCTCAGAGCACCATCACGGCTGCCGCCTCTGAACTGCGGGCCATGGGATGCGCCGTCAGCGCATATCCCGACACCTACACCACCAACAATTTCTTTATAGAGATATTCGCACCCGGTGTGTCTAAAGCATCAGCTGTCACTCAGCTCAAAAACATGCTTGGAGCTGAAAAAGTAACCGTATTCGGCGATAATCTCAACGACCTTCCCATGATGCACGCAGCCGACACTGCCGTGGCTGTGGCAAATGCCCTGCCGGAGGTACGGCAACAGGCTGATGTTGTCATTGGTCCCAACACGGACAATTCTGTTGCACATTATATATTAGAACAGACTCGCCAGCACATCAAGGCTTTTTAATCCTCCCATCCCGGCATAGTGCAGCGAATAGTATCGCATCACCTCTCCCAGTATCTGATGACGCTGATTCCGATTCAGCTTGAACCTGTGCATATTGGCAAATGTCATTCTGCTCATCATGTACCCCGCCTCACTGTCGCCGGGCGTCAGGTAATGCCTGTGCATCGGCGCTGAATAGCGAAACACCGCGTCAAGCATATCAAATACCTTCCCCTTTTCCCAGCTCTCCCAGTCCGGCTCTATCCCTATGAACCGGCAAAGCCGGAGCAAAAAGCATATATGAAAATTCGCAATCCCGTTGCCGGGCAATGCCTCCAGAGCCTCTATCGCGCCGCGCACAAACCCCCACAACCCCTCATCTGCCTGACCCTCTCTCAGCACAAGGCCGAGAAACTCGGCAAGAAACGATGCCATTGCATTCTTAAGCGGATTGGTACGCACACTACTCAGCGGAACAATCGCTCTTGGGTCGCGCATGCCATGAATGGTGCGTCCGGGGCGCATATCCGCCACACACTCCACCAGCCCTAACGGCATCAGCAATGCACGCCGGCGGGTTGCCTCCCTTCCGTTCCCGGCCGGAATCACAAACGACATACGGCCGCCTTCTCGTGAATAAGCCCCGAGTATTGCGGAATTGTCCGAGTAGCGCGTGGTTCTCAACGCAATTATTTCCATAGGTACAAGCATGATACAAAGGTCACTTTTTTTCGCGATTTTTCAAAAAAATTTGTGCGATTAAAAAAAAGTGCCTATATTTGCACTCGCTTTAGCAATTGGCCCATTCGTCTATCGGCTAGGACGCAAGATTTTCATTCTTGAAAGAGGAGTTCGATTCTCCTATGGGCTACAATTAACAATACAAATAAATAGACTAACAAAAAGCAATGGCAAACCATAAATCATCGCTTAAAAGAATCCGTCAAACCGAATCTCGCCGTCTTCGCAATCGTTACTATGCCAAGACTGCTCGCAATGCTGTGCGCAACCTTCGCAAACTTACCGACAAGGCTCAGGCCGCTGAAGCTCTCGTGAAAGTTACAGCTATGCTTGACCGTCTGGCTGCTAAGAAAACAATATCCAAGAACAAAGCTTCCAACCTTAAGAGCAAGCTCGCTCTTCACATCAACAAGCTCGGCTAATACCTCTTGTTTTGTTGAGGAGCTTTTCTTGTTAGGATGGCCCATTCGTCTATCGGCTAGGACGCAAGATTTTCATTCTTGAAAGAGGAGTTCGATTCTCCTATGGGCTACCATCGTCTATCTGATGCACTGACCTCCTGGTCGGTGCATTGATTTTATACCCATTAACCATGACTCACCACATCCCTTCCGATATATGGCTGCTCCTTGACGAAGAAGCCGCACGTATCAACTCTCCGGCTTTCATCGCCAACGACCCCGTACAGTTCCCGCGACGGTTCTCATCCATTCAGGACATCGAAATCGCATCCCTGCTCGCTGCCACTATAGCATGGGGCAACCGCAAGATGATTTGCCGAAACGCCGACAAGATGCTTGCTCTCATGGACAATCAGCCCTACAACTTTGTCATGGATGGTGCCTACGAGGATATTCCCGACCTCAACATCCACCGCACATTCTTTGCTCGCAATCTGAGGCATTTTCTGCGGGGGCTGCACTCCATTTACCGCAAATACTCCTCCCTTAACGACTTTGCCGCAGCCAAAGGCATACAGCATACTGATCTCCCGGCATGGCATCTCGTAGAGCAACTCAATGCCGAACTCTGCGAGGCCAACCACGGCACATCCGATTCCCGCTGCCTTCCTCTCAACCTCAAGACCACGGCTCTCAAGCGTGTCAACATGGCTCTAAGATGGCTTGTGCGCAACGACGGCATCGTGGATCTCGGGGTGTGGAATGTGCTCAATCCTTCTCAGCTTTTCATCCCTCTGGATGTTCATGTCGGCAATACAGCCCGTTCTCTTGAGCTTATAACACGCAAAGCCAACGACAAACGCACCGCCATTGAACTCACGGAAATACTGCGCACCCGCCGCCCTGACGACCCGGTATGGTACGATTACGCCCTTTTCGGCATCGGAGTGGCAAACCCCGTGAGCGACACTGACCAAAACATTTAGCATATTTTTGCGTTATTATTGCATCAACATTTGTAATTTTGAAACACAGAAAAAAAATCATTCATCATGAAAAAGATTCTTGCTCTTTGCTTCATTCTAATGCTTCCCGTATTGGCAGTTGCTGCCGATAAAGCCCAGATAAAATTTGACTCCATACGTCACGATTTCGGAACCATCAAGGCCGATGGCGGTACCGTCACAGCCGAATATCGCTACACCAACACTGGCTCAGTGCCATTGGTAATTGACTATGTGGGCAATGGCGGATGCGGATGCACCAAACCGTCCTACCCCAAAGAGCCTCTTGCCCCAGGCAAATCTGCTGTCATAAAAATACATTTCAACCCCTCAGGCCGTGCCGGACAAGAAGTGAACCGCGAAATAAAAATCAAGGCCAACACACATCCGCGTGTCAGCAAAATTTATTTCACCGCTGCCATAATCTGATTGCCTCATGCGCCGACTCTTAACTTCCGCGTTCATTCTGGCCGCACTTCCGCTGGCCGCACAAGTCGTATGGTTGCAGCCCGACCATGATTTCGGCTCGTTTCATGAAGACATGGGCATCGTCACATGCACTTTCATGGGTGTCAACACCGGCTCTCAGCCCGCTTCACTGATTGATGTCCGAGCCAATTGTGGGTGTACCACACCTATCTACAGCCATAATCCCGTAGAGTCCGGCGACACCATCAAAATCAAAGTTGGCTATAACCCCTCAGGCCGTCCCGGCAAATTTTCCAAAGCCATTTATGCCACTACCGACGATGGGGTCAAAACCACTTTCCACATCAAAGGCTCTGTTATTGGCGCATCCAACACTCTCGCCTCTCGGTTTCCCGTTGATGCGGCACCGGCACGCCTAAGCAACTCTATCTTGCCGTTCGGCAAGCTTCTCAAAGGCCATTCGGGTGCGCAGACTCTTAAAATATACAATGCCTCTTCCTCTCCCATCACTCCTTCTATCATCTCTTCTCCCAAACATCTGCACGCAATCATTGAGCCTGCCGTTATTCCGGCCGGCGACCAAGGTGTAATATCCGTCACGGCCTATCCTGACCAGACCCAAGCATGGGGCCTTACCACCGACACGCTGTTGCTCCGCCCTGACAGCAACGCCGCGACAACCGTACCCCTCACAACCGTAATGATTATTGAGGAGGATTTCTCCGCTCTCACCCCGCAGCAACTGACCAAAGCCCCGGCACTGAAACTCAGCGCCGACCTCATTGATCTGGCTCAAATCAGCACACTCCCGGAGGTAATAAAACGCTCCGTCACATTCACCAACACCGGCAAATCCCCTCTCTTGATACGCAGCATCTCCACCCCCGACCGTGCTATTTCGTTCTCTCCCTACCCCATGAAACCGATTAAGCCTGGCAAAAAAGCCACTCTCAACATTTACATCCATAAAGATGCCTTGTCAGGACGGTCCATGCTCAATTCCCGCATCACCATAATCACCAACTCTCCTGCGCGTCCCACTGAAATCATACGTGTTACAGGCGAACTCTAACCCCTCATCAACCTGCACCCATGAAACATATTGAAAACAGCCACGAATATTCTGGCCTTGCTGTCAATTCCGGCGTAAGTCAACCGCCTTCCGTCAACCCATATATGCAGCGGCGCAAACGCAAACCTCTCCCGTCTTCATCCGAGCTCGTTGAGGGTATTCTCAAGGGCGATGTCACAATGCTGTCTCGCGCTGTCACTCTTGTGGAAAGTCTCTCGCCTTCACATCAGGCCGTGGCTCAGGAAGTAATTGAAAAATGTCTCCCGTATTCCGGCAACTCTCGGCGAATAGGCATAACGGGTGTCCCCGGGGCCGGAAAAAGCACTTCCATTGATGTTTTTGGCCTTCATGTGCTCAAGGACGGCGGCAAACTCGCCGTGCTCGCCATTGACCCGTCAAGCGAACGCACCAAAGGCAGCATCCTTGGCGACAAAACCCGCATGGAAAAGCTCGCCGTTCACCCCAATGCATTCATACGCCCCAGCCCGTCAGCCGGTTCTCTCGGTGGTGTCGCACGCAAAACACGTGAAACCATCGTGCTTTGCGAAGCCGCCGGCTTCAACAATATTTTTGTTGAAACCGTGGGAGTGGGTCAAAGCGAAACTGCCGTACATTCCATGGTCGATTTCTTTCTGCTGATTCAGCTTGCCGGCACCGGCGATGAATTGCAGGGCATCAAACGCGGCATCATGGAAATGGCCGACGGCATAGTCATCAACAAAGCCGACGGCGAAAACATCAAACCCGCACAATTGGCTCAGGCTCAGTTCCGCAGCGCGTTGCAACTCTTTCCACCCACCGCCTCCGGCTGGAAACCCGAAGTTCTAACCTACTCCGGCTACTTTGAACTCGGCATACCCGAAGTTTGGGATATGGTTGACCGCTATTTTGACTTCGTCACTGCCAACGGCTATTTTGACATCAAACGCCGGCAGCAGGCCCGTTACTGGATGCTTGAAACCATTGATGAGCAACTGCGCAACCATTTCTACCACAACCCCGACATAGCCGCGATGCTTGCTGAAAAAGAGCAGCTTGTACTCTCCAACAAACTCAGCTCCTTTATCGCGGCACGCGATGTACTTCAAGCCTATTTCTCCCAAAAATAACATTTATGGATGCCTCCGCACATCTGCAGTTCAAGCCCCTCTCCGTTGACGACATACATTGGGTAAAACAATTTCTTGTGCACAATCCTTCGCGCACTTGCGACATGACCGTCGGAGGCATTTTCCTTTGGGCTGACTACTTTCACTACTCCGCCGCTGTGCATCGCAACACTCTCTTCATTCTCGGTGTCACGGAGGACAACACCGCCATCCCGGCATTCTCTATCCCTGTCGGAGAGCTCCCGCTTTCTGATTCGGTAAGCATACTCCGCGAGTATTGCCACACACACAACATTCCTCTGACATTCTCTGCCGTGCCACAAAGCATGGTTGACCCCTTGCTGCAGCTTGGAGCAACCAATGTGTCCGAACTGACCGATTGGGCCGACTATCTTTATGATGCCAATGCCTTGGCAACTTTCGCCGGCAAAAAGCTGATGAAAAAGCGCAACCATGTCAACCGATTCATGGCCGACCATCCTGATGCCGTGTTCGCGCCTCTCACCTCCGAGAGCATTCCCTTGATTTTAGAGTTCTACAACCATCAGCCTTTACCACAGGGCAAATCCGAAACCGCTTGGTTTGACCGGCGCGAAACCATTGACATGCTCCACCACCTGTCGCAATTCGGCTTCTACGGTGCCATGCTTTCCACGCCCGAGCAAGGGGTGGTGGCATTCACTCTTGGAGAAATAATTGACGACACATTATATGTCCATATTGAAAAAATGGACCATTCCGTCACAGGCTCCGGGGAAACCATTTGCCGCAACTTCGCTGCCCTCATGCTCCGCAACAATCCCGCATTGCGGTTCATAAACCGCGAGGATGCTTCCGGTGACGAAGGATTACGGCGCGCAAAGCTTGCCTACAACCCCGTTGACATACTGCCAAAATTCAACGTACAGTTCTGACATCAGCTCACATAGAGCAACATAAATGCCCCCGGATCATGTGATTGACCCGGGGGCATCCTTACCATAGTTGGTGTCTTATTTTATCACGATCTTGGCTACTATCGGTTTCCCTAAAACAGTAGTCAGCTTAATTATATACACACCCTTAGCCATTGAAGAAAGATCCATTGTCTCTATTAGCTCTTCCCATGCTTTCATTTGCATGCCGGCAATATTGTAAATTGCTGCGCCCTTGTATTCGCCATTGACATGCAGCTTGTTGTCGGCCACGTAAATATGCAGGTCATCCACATGTGCTCCATTGATTGCGCTGGTGCTCACGGTGAATGGCACTGAAAGTGCCTCAGACTCGCCGGACTTATACACCTTGGTTACGCTTGCGGTATGATCACCAAGTTCAAATTCCGATGTATCAAGCAAATAGTTGGTGTCATCCTGAGTGCTTACGAGTACGCCGTCAATATAAACATTGTATCCGGCAAAGTCACCGTATGATTGGAGCTCACCCGAGTGTTTGATACCGCTCTTGATGGTTATGTCATCTACCAGAAGCATGAACACATCATCCGAGTGGCTGTTGAGCACCACATACTTCGCTTCTTTGGGTATATCATACTCATAATGCATGTATATACCTTCAGGCACGCTTATATAACCGTCTGTCACATATTCAAAGCTGCCGAGTTCCGAATCAGTTGTTGAATATCCTACTCTGAAGCTTTCCAGTCTGTCTTCCTGGCTCTGGTAAGTACGGGCATAGAATCCGAATTTGAAATCCTTATGGTATGACAATTCCGGTGAAATCAGGTAATCATCGCTCAGACGCGCTGTTGCCTCACCGTCACCGTCATCATCGGAGCCGCCCATCAAAGAAGAACGTGATGCTATAAATGCCAGTTCACGCATTCCGCTATGAGCTGTATTTACGGAAAGGCTCGGTTCTGTAGTATGTCCGTTCATTATAATTGCGCCCATCGGGCTGCCCATTCCGGGGAAAGTAGTGGCATTGAAAGAATAGGTGGAGAAACCGTCATTATCCACGCATTTCCATCCTATCTTACCGGTAGGATTGATTTCAAAGTCTGCATAAGCTTCCTCATCCTCAAATCCATCCTCTATATCGGCAAACAGATTCCACATAAGCAGTTTCTCCGAACTGTTTTCAGTATCAGCAATATCAATATTGATTACCGGTGCCAGAATCTGTACAAGCTCAATATCCTTTTCATAGTTGTCGTTCTCAGTAAAGTCCACGGTTTGAGGCTCATAGCTGAATCCCGGTTGCTTTACACTCAGCACATATTCCGACTTCCATATCTTGTCAAATACGGCCTTGTTCTCTTCGTCCACTGCCACGCTATACGTGTTTCCGTCAGGGCTTTCAAGCTTCACTACCGCGCCTACGGCATCCTGTGCCACAGAATTGGTGGTTACGCGGATCGCAGCTGATGTGCTTTGCTGGCTGAACACCACATTTGAAATTGCAGCTTCTGACGTCATGTTGCCAACGGGATACACAGCCTCCACGGCATAATAATAATTCCCGCGTGACAATTCGCCGAAACCGGTGTCGTCATACTCTTTCCCGGTCACGCCTTCGGCAATCTTCTGCCATTTCGTGGCATCGGCCATATCCTGTTCCTCGAATCTGAACACATCATAATTGATTGAGGGTGTGAATTCCGGCTGCTCATATGACTCTCCCTCGGCACGTATCATCAAGGCGCCTGTCCAGTTCAGGTCCTCAAAATATCTGTACGCATCAGGTGCTGAAATGAAGTTACTGAACAACTGGGTTTTGCCGCCCACTATTTCAAGATTTGAGTCTTTACCCAGAGCCATGAACCCGTTACCGCTTAAGGCCAACATAAATCCGTTGGGGCAGAACAGAGGTTTGTCAAGAGTATGTGACGACCACGCACCGCCTGTTGATATTACATTCTCTTTTGAATACAGAACTTCGCCAGTAGGCTCGCCGTTCTCATCCACCCCGAGTATGAATATGTTCACATCCTGACATCTGTTGGCCATCTCTATAGTGTACCACTTCACTTCGTGTACTGTCATTGGCTCTCTGAATATTGAACCGAAAATATGTGACTCCTCATGACCGTCCGAGAATCCCATAGGCGATGACGGATCATCATTGTCATATTTCAGCTCTGTCATATCTATCGGAGCATCCCACTGCACGTGAGCTGTAGTTTTGTCTGTTGCTTCGGCTGTCACCCCAAACGGCGCCAGATTCAGATACTTCAAGCTGAAATCCTTGCTGTTTTCTCCGTAGCTGTAAATATATGCTGTGGCTGTAACTTTTTCAAAATTGTTCTTCTTTACATCCACCTTGTATTGTGCGGAATACCCGTCCACATACACCTTTTCAAATATGTATTTACCCTGAGCATCAGTATAAGTGCGGTATTTCCCATACCCGTCAAGACTTACCGACGCACCTGCCACAGGCGAGCCGTTTATATCTTTCACATAGCCCGAAAAAGCTGCCTGCGTCATGGCATACATGGTTATGTCCGCAGTCGTTGTGTTTTCAGGAGTCACGGTCACTCTTTGGTTTGTCACCTTATTATATCCGAAAAGTTCTGCCGACAGATTGTAATCACCCTGAGGTACCTCACTGAAACTGTATGCTCCGTTTGCGTCACTTACCGTTTCTTTTGACACAATTCCGTCAAGTGTCACTTTCGCGTCCTTCAATACAGTGCCGTCGCTCGACTTCACCACACCGGCAATATTGCCGTTGACAATGGTGCTGACAGAAAAATTCTTGACCGTCACCAGCATTGTATTCGTGGCCTCGGTATAATAACGGAGTCCGATGTAATAATCCCCTTCCGGTATCTCACTCATCAGCACTGACACCTTATAGCCGTAGTAACCCGTAACTTGCGGAATAGTAACCTCCTGCAAGATTGTGGTCTGTGACTCCGGATCAGGCTGTGTACCCATGGTTACCTGCATTTTCTCCACGCAGTAATAAGCGGTGTAAGCCATAAACGAAAGCTCATATCGGCCTCCGTTTTCAAAATGAATAGCCGGTGATACCAGCCAGTTATCAGTAGCAGCAAAATTGGCGCTGGGCTTGGATTGCGCTCCCCAGCCTCCCATAGCAGCCTCGCCGTACGACCAGCATTCCTCGTCGTCGTCACGGTTAAAGGTGCTCCAACTATCTAAATCACTGACATCTTCAAATGTGCAGGCATAAGGAATACTCTCTGCCGCATCCACTTTAACAATAAAGCAAAATGCCATTAAAAGCACTGTTGCCAATAACTTTTTCATAGTCTGTATTTGATTTTAGTTACAGCCTGCAAATATACAATATCTTTTTAATCTACATTTAATTTTATTCAATCTTATTGACATTTTATTTTTCTTCAAAACTTATTTGGTTATAATGACTATTATCATTACCTTTGTGCCGCAATCAAAAAAAGTGGACAAATTTGGCTGCTTGCAACCACTTACAAAAAAAATGCTAAAACCGCACACTTCCTGTCATTTTTTGATATGACAGTCTATATATAGATGTGGCTTTAGCATGACGATGCGGAAGCCATTTATTTTTTTGTCCGCCTTAATTAAACATCTTGAATTTTAACATTCTTGTAATTATGGCTCAAACAAGCAACTATCTCTTCACATCCGAATCCGTTTCCGAAGGCCATCCCGACAAGGTGGCAGACCAGATTTCCGATGCCGTACTTGATGAATTTCTCGCTTACGACCCTTCTTCCAAAGTGGCATGCGAAACCCTTGTCACTACAGGACAAGTAGTAGTGGCCGGCGAAGTAAAAAGCCGCTCCTATGTTGACCTCATGGATGTCACACGCCGTGTCATCAAGCGCATTGGCTACGACCGCAGCGACCTGAAATTCGATGCCGAGGCTTGCGGCGTATTATCCGCTCTCCACGAGCAAAGTCAGGACATAAACCGTGGCGTTGAACGTGCCGACGCTCAGGAACAGGGTGCAGGCGATCAGGGAATGATGTTCGGATACGCATGCAACGAAACCGACAACTTCATGCCCGTAGCTCTTGACCTGAGTCATCAGCTCTTGCGTGAGCTTGCCGAGATTCGCCGTGATGCCAACGAAATGACATATATCGACGATAACGGGGAACGGCGCAGCTACCTCCGCCCCGACTCCAAGAGTCAGGTGACTGTGGAATACACCAACGACGGATACCCCGTGCGCGTGCACACAATCGTTATATCTACACAGCACGATGAGTTCATCCTGCCCGGAGCCAACATGACTCAGGAGCAGGCCGACCTTGAAATGCAGCGGATCATAACCAACGATGTGCGTGAAGTCCTCATCCCGCGCCTCAAAGCCAAGCTCCCCCAAAAAGTGGCACAGCTTATTGACGACGATTACAAACTTTATGTCAACCCCACCGGCAAATTCGTAATCGGCGGCCCTCACGGCGACACCGGTCTTACAGGCCGCAAAATCATTGTTGACACCTACGGCGGTCGCGGTGCTCACGGCGGCGGCGCATTCTCCGGCAAGGACCCTTCAAAAGTTGACCGTTCTGCCGCTTATGCCGCACGCCATATTGCACGCAATTTGGTGGAAGCAGGAGTTGCCGACCGCGCACTCGTTCAGGTGGCATACGCCATAGGTGTAGCTCAACCGGTAAGTCTTTATGTCAACACCGAGGGCACCGCAAAAGTGCCTATGAGCGATGCTGAAATCTCGCGCATTGTTGCCGAAAATGTTGACATGCGGCCCGCGGCAATTGAAAAACGCCTCAAGCTCCGCAACCCCATCTATGAGGAAACTGCCTCCTACGGGCACATGGGCCGTACCCCGCAAGTGGTCACAAAAACCTTCCATTCACGCTACGAAGGTACTCGCAACATAGAAGTGGAGCTATTCACATGGGAGAAAAACGACCTTGTACCATTGTTCAAATCCCTTTTCAACATCAAATAATCTGCTTGATTTTGTCTCCACAACACCCTGTAGCACCCTAAATTTGCCTTGAAACCCTCACTCGCTGTCAAAATATTTTGAATGGTGAGGAAAAAATAGTATCTTTGTGCGCTTATTGCCTTAAGCTACCATTGCTCAGGACAATAAGCGCACAAACCTTAGATTGAGAAAAAACAAAAAAACAAAAAAATCATATTTAACTAAATGGCAACATTAGAGAAAATCAGAAGCAAATCAGTGCTTTTGCTCGTAATCATCGGAGTGGCCCTTCTGGCGTTCATTCTCGGTGACTTCTTCAATTCCGGTCGCACCTTGTTCGGCCCGGGTACCACAGTGGCTAAAGTAGATGGCAAATCTATAGATGTGCAGGAATTCCAGCGCCGTGTAGAGGAAGCCAATCAGCAAATGCAGAACTCCGGCCGCAAAATCGACCAGGCAGCTCTTCAGCAGCAGGTACTCAACGAAATGGTTTTTGAAACCCTTTACAAAGACGAAATCAATAAACTCGGCCTCACCGTCACCAACAGCGAGCTTACAGAAGCTATGTTTGGCACTGGTGCCGAAGCTCTAAACCGCATGATCCAGCAGCAGTACGGTCTCGAATCCGCTCAGCAGCTTCACGACATGGCTTACAACCCCGACAAATACGGTGTCCCCGCCGAAACTGCCGAACAGCTTAAAGCCATGTGGGTCAACCTTGAGAATCAGACCGAGGAAGGACTTCTCCAGCAGAAATTCAACACCCTTTTCACCGGCGCATTCGTAGCCAACGAGCTTGACGCAAAAGCTCTCTACGATGAAAACGGCACTACCTCTCAGGTCGCTTATGTCAACAAGCCCTACTCTTCTCTTCCCGACGAACAGTTTGAAGTATCCGATGCCGATGTGGAAAAAGAATGGAGCGCCAACAAGCAGATGTATGCTATACCCGAAGAAAACCGCACCATCAGCTATATTGCCGTTGACATAGTTCCTTCTGCCGAGGATATGGCTGCCGCTCAGAACGCCATTAACAAGGTTCTCGGTGACCTCAGCTCTACCGAAGGTCTTGCCGCTCTTGATGGCAAAAACGAGTTCGTTGCCGACCGTCAGCGTGTTGCAACATCCAAAATACGTGACTCTCGCGTCAAAGCTTTTGCCGATAGCGCAGCCGTTGGATCTGCCGCAATCGTCAACCGCATGGGCAACGATTTCACCCTTGCCAAAATGTTCGGCCGCTCTTTTGAAACCGACTCCATCAACGTGGACATGATTGCCGTTCAAGGCAACAAGGCTACAATGGATTCAGTAATGGCCGCACTCAACGCCGGAACCTCCATTCCCGAGATTGGCAACAAGTTTGCCGGTGTGCAGGGCGCACAGGACAGCTTATGGATTTCAATGCTTGACCCCCAGATTGTACAGTACAAGGAAACAATGCTCAACGCTCCTGTTGAACGCTTCTTCAATCCCGACACCACAGCTACAGCCAATGGCGGTTATATTTTCCGCGTAAAACAGCGCCGTGCTGCAGTGCCAGTTGTTGATATGGCCGTAATCAACTACACTATTGAGCCTTCTAACGCCACTGTCAACACTCTTGAGGCCGGCCTCAACAAATTCATAACCGAGAACACCACCGCTCAGGCTTTCGCCGACAACGCAGCCAAAGCCGGTTATCAGGTATTCCCTGCCACAGTCAGCGCATCCACTCCCATGATTACTGGAATGGAAGACACCCGCAGCGTCATTGCTTGGGCCATGGACGCCAAGAAAGGCAAAGTATCACCCATCTTCGGTGATGAGCAGACCGGTCGCTTTGTGGTAGCCGCACTCAACGACATCTACGACGACTATACCCCCGCACGTGATCCTCAGGTTAAAACCATGCTTACCTCCAAGGTTCGCAATGACAAAAAAGCCAAGGCTCTCATTGAGCAGTACAAGGGCAAAGCCAACGACCTTACCGGCTACGCCGCTCTCATGGCAGTGCCCGTTGACAGCGCCAAGGTTACATTCGGTCAGATCAACCCCTTCAACAATGGCTTTGCCGGTTCTGAAGTGGCAGGTCGCGTTGCCGCAACACCCAAAGGCAAAATGGTTGGCCCCATGCAGGGTGCCAACGGTGTAGTTGTGCTTCAGGTCATCAATGTTGACAAACAGGGTCGTCCCTACTCCTACGATGAAAGCGCTGCTCTCTATGCTCGCAGCCGTGGCAGCTACGCCCTTGGCCGCAACATTCAGCAGGTACTTCTCGGTAACAAGAAAGTTCAGAACAACATTCTCACTTTCTTCAAATAAGCCCGTCAACAAAACCATAATCCATACTCAGCCTCGGGCCTTCCCGGGGCTGATTTATTTTTATCAGCACCATGAAATCAATAAAAGAACTATACCGCATAGGCACAGGCCCCTCCTCCAGTCACACCATGGGCCCGCGCTACGCCGCCACCACTTTTGCTCAACGGCACCCTAAGGCAACACGCTTTGAAGTCACACTCTACGGGTCGCTTGCTGCCACAGGCAAAGGCCACCTCACCGATGTGGCTATTGAAGAATCGCTGTCGCCGATAGCCCCGGTAGAAATCGTCTGGCAGCCCGGAGTGTTCCTGCCCTTTCACCCCAACGGCATGCGCTTCCGGTCATTTGATTCCGAAAACAATATGACCGATGAATGGACTGTGTACAGCATTGGCGGAGGCGAGTTGGCCGAAGAAGGTGTAGAGCGTCAGGGTGGACCTGATGTTTACGCCATGAACCACCTCACCGACATTCTCCAGTGGTGCAGCGACAACGGACGCGCCTTATGGGAATATGTGGAGATATGTGAAGGCCCCGAAATATGGGACTATCTCTCCACGGTGTGGCAAACCATGCAGCGTGCCGTGGAGCGTGGTCTTGACCATGAGGGAGTACTCCCCGGACCGCTTAAGCTGCCACGCCGCGCCACCACTTATCATGTGCGCGCTTCCGGCTACAGAAGTAATCTCCAGTCACGCGGTCTCGTATTTGCCTACGCTTTGGCCGTAAGCGAAGAAAATGCCAGCGGAGGTGAGATTGTCACTGCACCCACCTGCGGTTCTTGCGGAGTGATTCCTGCCGTACTTTATCATCTCCAGAAAAGCCGCGATTTTTCCGAGTCCAGAATACTTCGGGCACTCGCCACCGCCGGACTGATAGGCAATATCGTGAAACAGAACGCCTCCATAGCAGGTGCCGAAGTAGGATGTCAGGGCGAAGTGGGTGTAGCTTGCGCCATGGCTGCCGGTGCAGCAAACCAGCTTTTTGGCGGAAGCCCGGCGCAAGTGGAATATGCAGCCGAAATGGGACTTGAGCATCACCTCGGCATGACTTGCGACCCCGTGTGCGGCCTTGTGCAGATACCCTGCATTGAGCGCAACGCCTATGCTGCCGCCCGCGCACTTGATGCCAACCTTTATTCGGCATTTACCGACGGCGAGCATCGAGTGTCGTTTGACCGCGTTGTGGAGGTTATGAAACAAACGGGCCATGACCTGCCTTCAATTTACAAGGAAACAAGCGAAGGCGGCCTCGCACGCACTTGGCATGCCCCGTCCACAAAAAAAATAAATAATTGAAATAATTTGCTCATTGGCACAAAAAGTCTTACCTTTGTCACAGAACATAAAGGAAGTTCTTTTGCTTCCGTGAGATGAGTTGGAGTCCCTGGCAAAGCTTGGGATTCCATAATTTTTCAATATTGACAAAATACCTTAAAATAGATTTTATTATGCCCATCACTTACATGACTAAGGAAGGTTATAAGAAAAAAATGGAAGAAATAGCCTACCTCGAATCTGTGAAACGACCCGAAATTTCCCGAGCTATTGCCGAGGCACGCGACAAAGGCGACCTCTCCGAGAACTCGGAATACGATGCCGCAAAAGAAGCTCAAGGCATGCTGGAAATGAAAATTTCACAGCTCAAGGACCTTGTGGCAAGCGCACGCATAATTGACGAAAGCAACCTCAATACCGAGGAGGTTCAGATACTCAACAGAGTAAAAATTCGCAACACTGCCAACGGCATGACTATGGAATACACCATTGTAGCCGATTCCGAAGCAAACCTTAAAGAAAAGAAAATAGGCACATCCACCCCTATTGCTCAAGGACTGCTCGGACACAAAATAGGCGAAATTGTGGAAATAAAAGTTCCTGCCGGTATGATGAAATTTGAAATCGTAGAAATCTCTTTCTGATCATGGCCACTATATTCTCACGTATCATTGCCGGGGAAATACCCTGCTACAAAATTGCTGAAAACGACAAGTTTTTCGCTTTTCTTGACATCAACCCCGTAGCTCCCGGACACACTCTCGTTGTGCCCAAAGAAGAAAACAGCTACATCTTTGACATCAACGACGATGATTTTCAGGCCATGCACCTTTTTGCCAAACGAGTGGCTACCGGGCTTAAAGAAGCTATGCCTTGCAAACGTATAGGCGTGGCCGTGATAGGATTGGAAGTACCTCACGCTCACATCCACCTGATTCCCATTACTACCGAAGCCGACATGGATTTTCACCACAAGAAGACATTGCCGGCCGAAGAAATGCAAGCCATTGCCGAAAAAGTCAGTGCAGCTGTGGCAAAACAACTGTAAACACGCGCAACAGTCATATCAATAACCTTATACGGTTTCTATTACATATTTTTGACACGGAATCCGCCTGCGGACTCCGTGTTTTGTTTTTAAACTGCAGTTATTTTTCACCTTTCTGTAGCAAATTGTTTTCTATTTAGTTTAAAATACATACATTTGCAAAATATAACATCTGTAGGTAATTCTTTTTGATTCTAAGTTCGTACAAAAGATGTCATTTTGAGAAAATCAGTCATAATCTTGCTAATTATAAACAACTAATCATTAATCATTCAATTTATCTCATGAAATCAATCAGACTTCTTGTTACCATGTTGACTGGTTGGCTACTGATGGTTTCCGCCTCGGCAGAAACCTCCGTGCAGCTGATCGGATTCATGGAAACAAATTCGGAATGGCTTGATTCTTCTGATCCTACGGCAGCCTATGGCTTCTATGGATTCAGCCCTACTGGCGAAGGTGGATTCAAACCTCTTTCTCCCACTGGCCCCGACAATACTTGGGCCAACTGTGGAGGCACCTATGCAAATGGCAAATTTTATTGCTATGATGTGTACGGCTCTTGGACCAATTACACACTCACATATCGCGTAATTGATGCCTCCACTTGGAATATCGTTGATTCCAAGTCTTTTAACTTCAAATACTCCGATTCAACGAGCGAAGAATCTGTCAACGCACGCAACATTCCTACTGGCATTGCCTACGACCCTATTTCCGATACAATTTGGGCTGTAACTCATGCTTATTCCAACACCGAATCGGTTAAGCTGTGCCGCGTTGACACCGAAACCGGCCGTCTTATAGTGGTAGCGGAACTCCCTGCCATTAGAATAGCCGCATGCGATGTCAACGGCAATCTTTATGGCATAGGCCTTGACAGCAAGCTCTATACAATCGGCAAGGACGGCAATTGCACCGAAATCGGATCCACAGGGTTTTATCCCTCAACCGATTCCGAGCTTAAAACCGGTGCGACCATCGACTTCCGCACAGGCAAAATGTATTGGTCTTGCTACGGCTTCTCTTCCGAAGAAGACCGTAATTGGAATAGAAATTCCGTGAATTGCTTGCTGGAAATTAATGTTACCACCGCAGAGTCAACTGTTCTTTTCAATTATCCCAGCGGACAGCGCTTCAGTAGTCTCTCCATTGCCAACGCTCATCCATTGGCTCCGGACAACATTACTGACCTTATTTTCACTCCCAATGTATCTGACAGAACTAAAGGAACTCTCTCTTTCTCAGTGCCGGAAGTAACTTTCAGCCAAAAGCCTCTTTCTGCTCAGGTCAACATGACCATTACTCTTGACGGAACAGTTATTGAGGAACGAACCGCAGCTCCGGGAGAAAAAATTTCCAAAGCTTTGGAAAACCTCTCCGATGGCACTCACAATCTGTCCGTCAAGCTGAATGCCAACGGGCATGATGGTTTCGCTGCATCTACCTCTTTCTATGTCGGCGCTTATGTTCCCGACAAAGTGACCGACCTCACTCTCAGCTACGACAAGGACACCGATTCAGCTGTGCTGACATGGTCCACCCCTGCCGATGCTCATGGAGGCATTGTGGATACAAGCAAGCTTCGCTACCGCATAGAGCGCTCCGACGGAGTGCTTGTGGCTCGCTCCGCCAAAGGCAACTCTTTCACCGAGAAAGCAACATTCCCTTGGGACACATATTACTACACGATCACTCCTTATGCCGGAAACGAAACGGGTCCCTCTTCACGATCCAATTCCATTACTTTCGGTGCGCCAAGAGAACTGCCGTTTGAAGAAACTTTCGACACTTCATCATCTATCAATGTGTTTACACGCATTGATGCCAACGGCGATGGCAATGGCAGTGATTGGGACACACCCGAATGGTTGTATGACGAGCAGTATGCATGTGCATTCTATTACGGCAAACGGGACCAGCCTGCCGATGACTGGCTCATAACTCCCTCACTCAAATTTGAGGAAGGATACGTGTATAAGCTCACATTCAAATATTATGCTTATTACGGCTATGGAAGCAAATTCAGAGTTGTCGTTGGCTCAAAGCCAAATGTGGAAAACATGGACTTTGAGGTTCTGTACAAAGAGACTGTTTCAAGCTTCAGCGACAAACCGGGCATAACCGAAACTGTGTACTTTGCTCCGCGCAAAGGTGACAGCTTCATAGGATTCCACCATATATCCGAAACCATGGAGCATCTGTCTATTGACGACATAGTCGTTGAGAGCTATTGCTCTGCCGATATTCCCGACAAGGTTGCCAACTTGACTGCTACTAAAACTTCCGACACTGAAGTGACCCTCACATTTGATCTTCCCTCAACCAATGCCGGCCGCCAACCGCTCAATGGCCCGCTCACTGTCAGCATTTATAAAGACGGAAGCTCTGAGGCAACAGCCGTCATGACCGGAAAAAACCCCGGAGAAAAAATAACATGGAAAGACTCCGGCGTAACTCCGGCAGTCCACACATATCTTGTGAGGGTATCCAATGATGTCGGCAACGGATATGACTCTGAGGTTTCCATTGACACTCGCAAAGGCACTCCGGTAGCTGTGGAGAGCGTACGTGCCACTCTTATCAACGACAGCCAGATCTATCTTGAATGGCCTGCCTCTGTTGCCGATACCGACGAAGAAGGCAAACCCGTTGATGTGACCAACATCCGCTACCTCGTGTATAAGCCTGTGCCCGATGCTGACGGCAATGTGGAATACCGCATCATTGCCCGCGATCTTGATGTGTGCCACTTTATTGATGGCAATCCGCGTGAAGGTCTCGGAGAGGGCCCGCAATACGTTTATTACTACGTGGCTCCTATCAATGGTGATGATGAAGGATATGCCACCGCCTCCAACTCCCTGCTGCTCGCCGACGGAATAAGACTTCCGTATGCCGAATCATGGCCCAACCAGACCATGGAAAACGGCAACTGGTATCGTGGCACCGGACATGGAGCCACTTGGTACATACGATACAAGGGTTATGATCCTCTTACCGATGCCTACGACGGAACCGGCGTTGCAAGCTGCGAAACCGATCGCGATATGACATTCGGCATGGGAACAATTCTTTCCCCGCGGCTGGATCTCTCTCTTGTACAGTCACCCTCGGTCACTTTCTACATGTATCAGTCACCCGAATATGAGAGTGGCGTACAGCTTGCAGTAGGCGTAGATATCGGTGACGGCGCACAGCACCTCATTCCGGGTGCCCTCTACAACGCCCACGCCGACGAAGCCGGATGGAAAGAAATCAATATTCCTCTTGATGATTTCACATCCTACAAATCTGCATCTATAGCATTTTATGGATATGTTACACCTGAAAACACAATCCATATTGACAATGTATCAGTGAAAGGAACTGCCAACAGCAAAGAAGTGGCTCTCACCGGCATAGTGGCTCCCGTAGAAGGCCGCACCGGTATTCCTGTGACATTTAACATCGATGTTACCAACAAGGGTGCGGTTGCATCCGGAAGTTTTGCGGTAGAAATGACATACGGTACACGCTCAATAGGCACCAAGAGTGTATCTCCTATACAACCCGATGACAAACAAACCGTTTCATTCACCTACACTCCCGCTGACGAGGATGCAGGCAAGATTTTGGACCTCAAGTTCAATATCATCAACTGCGATGCATCCGACACCAATCCGGCCAACAACTCTCTGATGACAAAATTAGAGGTAAAAGCCTCCAACTCATATCGCGTGTCAAGGCTCAACGGTGCCGTCACAGAAAACGGCATAGAGCTGCAATGGCGCATACCTGATGAGTGCGATTACCCCGAATCCGTATTGGACAATGTGGAATGTCACAAGAGCTATGCCATTGACAATATCGGCAACTGGACCATGCATGACGGAGACAACGGATACAACTATCTGATGTCAGACGGTGCCGGTGGCACTTTTGAATGGGAGAACTGCCATCAGCAGCAGGCATTCATAGTCTTTGACACCACGCCTTTTGAAAGCTCGCTTGACGCGCAGCCTGTTTCGGGCAGCAAATTCTTCGCCGCATGGCCGGTAGCCACTGCATCAGCCAATGACGACTGGCTTATATCTCCGGAACTTCCCGGTTGTGCACAACTCATTTCATTCTATGCACGTTCGCTTAAAGATGGCACTGATGCCATTGAGGTACTTGTATCTGACTCCGACACCGAGCCTGCTTCATTCACCAGCATGACAGGTGCCGAGCCTATCAAGGTAGGCGCATCTTGGAATCTGCACCATTTTGCACTGCCTGAGGGCACACGCCATTTCGCAATCCGCTATATCGGTGAAAATGGTGAGGGCATAATGATTGATGACATAATGTACTTCGGCACACCGATATTCACCCCTGACGGATACAATGTTTATCGTAACGGTATCCGCATCAACAACGAGCTTGTTAAGGAACCTGCATTCATTGACACCGACCTTGAGGACTACACATCTTACCGCTACACCGTTGCCCCGGTTTGCAATGGCGTAGAGATGCCCCAGTCCGATGAGCTTATCCTACAGACCACTGCCATAAGCTCAATTGGTGCCGATGCATCTATTATCAGCATCAATACCGTGACCGGTGGCGTAGAGATACTCGGCGCTGCGGGACAGCCCATAGCCGTTTACGCTATTGACGGCAAATGCATGGCTTCTCAAGTAGCCTCCGACCGTACTTTCATTGCTCTCGCCCCGGGTGCCTACATAGTAAGCGCAGGCAACGCAAAGTCAAAGGTAATGGTCAAATAAAACAACAACGCAACTGTCACGAGACGGTGCCCTGAACGGCACCGCCTCATGACATTGCTTCTTACCAATTAATTCTTAGAACAATGAATAAAAAAATACTTTCAAGTATAGTTCTCGGAGCAACAGTGTCATGCGCTGTTGCCACCGGCATACTCGCCGACTCATTCGAGTTCGTTCGCTCTTCCGGATCTCCGGCCGCCGTACTTGACAACACCAAGGCTGCCCGCAACTCATCCCTGCGCCCGGCTGCAGCTGCAACAATCACCGACAAGAATATTCTTGCCGACGACGAGGGGGAGTCTGTCATTCTTTTAGACAATGTTCCCGCATATCAGGAAAAAATCTATAACTATGTGGTCAACGACCTCAATAATGACAATTACACCTGGACAATAGAGAACAACACCTGGGACGCATATTCCTATTTGGAAATTTATCCGTACTACAACGGAGAAGACCTGAATGACTGGGTCTTCATACCGTTTGAGGTGCCCGATGGCGGCGGAAAAATATCTTTGAGCCTGCTCGCGTCCACATCCTATTCCAACGGACATAATTTCAAAATAGCAATAGGCAAGGACTCTGACCCATCAGCCATGACCACCGAGCTTGCATCACGTGAGGATTACGGCACAAGCGGATTGGGATGGACCTACGTGAAAGAACCGATAGAAGGTTCTGCCATTGTTGCAGACGGAGGTAAATATTGGCTCGGAATTTTGGCCACATCCAAAAAAGATGCCTACAAACTCCGCATGCGCGACATCACTCTCACATTGTCGCCTGCTGCTGTCACCCCTCCGGCCACTCCCGGTGATGTCTTCACGATGCATCCCACCGAAGATGAATTTGCGGCTTGTACCGTAATTGACGGCAACAATGACGGCTGCAAAATCACCTACGATGTGCATGAAGGCCTTGACGGCAGTACTTTTGACTGGCCTATAGCTTACAACAAAGCCAAGTCTCCGGCCGCCACTGCTGATGCCGACGAGTGGATCATCACACCGGCAGTCACTCTCACCGAAATCAACCGTCTCTACACCGCAAGCATTGAGGCTGATGCCACCACAACCGTTGCGTCTGAGTCTTTTGAGATTGTAATGGCCAAAGCCGCTGACATAGAAAGCATGCGCGCCGGCAAAATAATCATGAATGAGCCATACGTAACCGGCGACGGTTATATGCCTTATTCATCCAAGTTCGGTATCACAGAACCGGGAGATTATTATTTCGGAATACATATCACCTCCACACTTGACGAGGGATGGCGTCTGATACTGCGCAACTTCACGGTAACTCTCACTGACATGCCGTCAGATATACCCGCAGCCTGCACCGATCTGACCCTCACCCCTGATGCCACCGGCGAACTTCAGCTCACTGCCGAATTCAATCTGCCCACAACTTACATCAACGGCACTGAGATACCTTCATCCGAAACCATACAGGCTGAAATTGCTACTTCGGCAGCCACAGAAACCGTGTCGGGTGCTCCCGGTCAGCGTGTAAGCAAGACACTGCAGGCAGCCGACGGCTCCAATGTTGTTACCGTAACCCCATTTAACGACAACGGCAAGGGCATTGAGCTTAAAGGTGTGGTAGTATGCGGTATAGGCGTACCTTCCAACCCCCTCGTATCTTCAAGCGTCAGCGATGACAATATGTCGCTTCAGCTCTCTTGGGAACCTGTTTCTACAAGTGCTAGCGGAGGCGTTATAAACCCGGAAAATACCGTGTACAATATCTATCAGTACACGACTTCCGACAATGTGGGACAATGGGTATGCATTGAGCAGAATGTAACGGAATGCAAATACACTTACACCGTTGCAGACGAAACCCAACAGCTGTATCAACTGATGGTATCTGCCAAAAATGAAAAAGGAGAAAGCGAAGGCGGTCAGGAATCGTATGCCTCGGCTATGCTCGGCAAGCCTCATGAAATGCCTGTGAACGAAAACTTCCCGGACAAGTCAATGAAATATTCAGGCTTGCTTATAGATTATCCTGAGGACAACTACACCGCTGAGTGGGCCCTTGATTCTCCATCCCTCGTGGGCGCGTCCGGCGGCCCTGAATATGCTCTGATATGTCTTTGCCTTGACGCCTCCAGCCTGGGCTACGGGTATGCCGAGTTACCGAAAATCTCCACTATCGGTTGCAGCAAGCCCCGTGTGCGCCTGCTTACCTATATCAACTCGTCCACACCGGAAACAACTATCCGCATCCACTCTACGGAAGGTCGCGGCAACGGTGTGGTTCTTGGTGTGATAACACCGGCATCGGGTGAAGGCTGGAGCGAAATAACCTATGACATACCCGAGCGTTACTACAACAAAAGCTGGATTGTGATAAGTGCCGATGTCAAATGTGAATCGACAGAACAGATGTTCATTCTCGGCGAATACAATGTTTACGAAAGTGTTGCCAATGACCTTGCGCTCACACAACTGACAGCACCCTCATACGTGACCCTCGGCAATGACTTGGAATTTAAGGCAACATTGCAGAACCGTGGCACCAACAACGCCGTGACCCCGGAGCTTAAAGCCCAAATATACGTTGACGACGAACCGGTAAACACCATTGACCTCACTCACACTGCCGCCACTCTTGGTGAAAACGACAAAGCCGAATATACCGGCAAGCTGCGCATAGAAAAAGTAGAGATGGCAGCACGCGATTTCACCATCTACATCACCCTGCCTGACACAGATGAAGACCCGACCAACAATGCCGTGTCCGCTTCGTTCCGTGTGGGACTCGGTGACCTCCCCGTGGTCACTGACCTCACAGCAGATGGCACCGAGGACAATGACTTCGTGAATCTTTCATGGTCAGAGCCGTTTGCCGATGGCTACGTGGACAAGATAGAATCCTATGAGCACGGCTGTTATGACTACAACCTCGGCGACTGGAAAAACATCGACTTTGATAAAGGCGATACATACTATTCCGAAGGATTCAACATACCCGATGCCGGCACTCCCAAAGCATTCCAAGTCGTGAATGCGATAACCAGCGGAATAGAGGCCCAAGGCGGCATGGGACAGCCCTCGGGCGATTCGTTCCTCATGGCTTTCTCACCTATGGGAAGCACTGCTGATGACTGGCTCATATCGCCCAAGGTGACAGGTGGAACGACTCTGTCATTCTGCATCACATCGCTCTCAAGCTCCTATACCGAAAGTGTGGAAGTGATGGTATCTACAACCGATGATGAACTTGACTCATTCTCCGTGCTTGACAAGATTGAGCTGACATCCGCAGGTTGGGGCTTATACTCCGTAACATTGCCGAATGATGCAAAATATTTCGCGATTCATTACACCAGCACCGATATGTTCGGAATATGCATGGATGATATAGCCTATACTCCGGAGGAAGCTCCATTTGAAATCACCGGATGGAATATTTACCGCGACGGAATTCTGATAAGCCAGAGCAATACAGGCACATCATTCACCGATGAGATACCTGATGGGGCTCTGACCTACAATTACAATGTAGCGGCAACAGGCACACGCAAAGGCGTGGCAATGGAATTCCCGCTTTCCAATACAGCCCAGTACTACAAATATGCCTCCATTGCAAATATCAGCAATGACAATATGAATATCACAGTGGAAAAAGGTGCTGTAAAGATAGACAGCTGTCGGGGCAAGCGAGTAGAAATAGCTGACCTCCAGGGCATGATTCACTACAATGCGGCATCTGCACCGGACAAAGTGACCGTACGCCTCAATTCGGGATTCTACATCGTTTCTATCGATGGCAAGAGCCAAAAAGTAATGGTTCCGTAACCGCACATACGGTTATTTCCCTATAATGCAAAGCGGGTGATATGCTTGATTGCGTATCACCCGCTGCTATTTATAATCAGCTTATTTACACTGCATAACCAAGAAGATCCAGTATCATCGGGGCTAAAAGGGCGGTGAACAGGCCATTGAGAGTCAAACCGATGGAGGAGAATGCACCATAACGCTCGCTGCGCTCCATGGCTGCCGAGGTGCCTACAGCATGGGCGGCAGTACCGATAGACAGTCCACCGGCAATAGGCGAGTGTATGTGACTCATCTTGACGATTCTGAATCCGGCCATGCCACCGAATATACCGGTAGCCACTACAACTGCCGCCGTAAGAGGCGCGATACCACCCATGGCACTTGATATTTCCATTGCGATAGGAGTAGTAACGGCCTTGGGGGCAAGCGATATCACCACTTCGCGACTTGCACCGAACAGCTCGGCGAGAAGCACCACACTCACCACTCCGGCCACACATCCTGCAAGCTCGGAAAGCAGCAACGGGAGAAGCTGCCGCTTGATGGCAGACAACTGCTTATAGAGGGGCACTCCCAGAGCCACAACAGCGGGCTTGAGCCAAAAATCAATGTAATCTCCGCCCTGCTTATAGGTGGAATAGTCAATGTCACACAGCATCAGAAAACATATCATAGCTGCAATAGCTATCAATATAGGGTTCAACAGCTTGACGCCCGTGCGCCGCTGAAGCCACTGCGCTCCGAGATAGAACCCGAAAGTGAGGGCTATGAGAAAAAATTTGTTTTGCAAAAAATCCATCACTCAGCCTCCTTTGTCAGTTTACGTGCCATTTTGGATGATGCGGAGCGGGTCCACTGGTGCACCCATCCGGTCACGGCGATTATGATCACAGTACTTATCACGGTAGCGCAGACTATAGGGACCCATTGATCGGCAATAAGGCCGAGACAATTCATGAGACCTATGCCGGCAGGCACAAAAAAGAAACCGAGGTTATGTACCAGAAAACCAGAGAGCCTGTCCACCCATTCCAACTTCACTATTCCCATTTTTAGAGATGCGCAGAGAAGCACCATACCAATGATGCTTGAGGGTATCGGAACCCCGGTGAAGCGCACCAGCAGTTCGCCGGCCACAAGGAAGGCGAACAATACACCGAATTGTAGTATCATGATTTCAATTACGTATTTTCGCGGCAAAGTTACCCATTATGCAGGAAATTTTGCTACTTTTGTGGTGTAATATGAACATTTCCGAACGAAACACCCCTACCCTATATTTGCTGCCGGTGCCACTGAGCGACACGGATCCGCATGCTGTCATGCCCCCGAAATGCATAGAAGTGGCATGCACGGTGAAGCATTTCATAGTGGAGAATGTGCGCAGTGCGCGTCGTTTTTTGAAGCGATGCAGCCGGGAAATAGACATAGACACCCTGACATTCAGCGTACTTGACGAGCATACCGATCCGGCTGATGTGGCACGTATGCTTGACCCTATGGCCGAGGGTCATGACATGGCCCTGATGAGCGAGGCCGGGTGTCCCGCCGTGGCGGATCCCGGAGCACTGGCTGTGGCACATGCGCAAGAGTCAGGGTACAGGGTTGACCCGTTGATAGGCCCGTCAAGCATCCTGCTTGCGCTGATGGCCTCGGGGTTCAATGGCCAAACATTTGCATTTGCCGGCTATCTGCCGGTGGAAACCGGGGCGCGCACCAGCAAATTGCGTGAGATGGAACGCAGAATCATGCGTGAGCGCCAAACACAGATATTTATAGAAACACCGTATCGCAACAACAAGCTCATAGCCGAGCTGTGCCGAGTGCTGCCGCCCGACATGAAGCTATGCGTGGCATCCGACATCACCGGCGAGCGCCAGAGCATAATCACGCGCCCACTCAGATGGTGGGGAAAAGCGCACTACGACTACGGCAAAACACCAACCATATTTTTGCTTTTTTCGTAGTATGGCACGTAAGAAATTAAGGATAAACACATCAGGACCGGGCTTGTTTGATTTTTTTGCCGATGACGAGCCAATACCGGAACCGGCCGCCAAGAAGATACGTGACTTTGCCATAAGCACAAGCCGCAAACGGCAGATGCAGACGGCCCAAGCCACAGAAGCGATTGACACGGTTGACACGACATCACTCGCAAAAGCTGACACTCTGAGGTTTATCAGTTTCGGCAGCGGAAGCTCGGGGAACTGTTCGTATCTCGGCGACAGTACGACGGGGTTGCTGATTGATGCCGGAGTAGATGCAAAAACAGTGCTTGACGGGCTGACTGACAATGGTCTGTCAATAAAAAATGTGACAGGGATATTGCTCACACACGACCATAGCGACCATGTGCGGTTTGTGTATCAGCTTGTACGGAAATACACTCATATCGGCATCTACTGCACACCCAAGACCCTGAACGGATTGTTGCGGCGTCACAGCATATCACGGCGCATAAAGGATTATCACAAACCCATATATAAAGAATTTCCATTCAAATTGGGAGAGTTTGAGGTAACGGCATTTGATGTGAGCCATGACGGCACCGACAACTGCGGTTATTTCATAACGCACGGCAAGCACAAATTTGCAGTGGCCACAGATCTGGGATGCATCACAGAGCGAGTGGATTTCTATATGCGTCAGGCTCAATATGTCATGATCGAGAGCAACTATGACCAATATATGCTTGAGCACGGGCCATATCCGCTATACTTGCGAGCACGCATAGCCGCCGACCGAGGCCACCTCAACAATGAGGTGACGGCAAAATTTCTCAAAGATATATTCTCACCGCATCTGAGATATGTGTTCCTGTGCCATTTGAGTCATGACAACAACACTCCTGAAATAGCACTGCGATGCATACGCACGGCATTGCTTGACGCAGGGACACCACGAGTAGGCAACGGATCCGACCCGCGACTCAACAATGACGGCGGGATAGAGCTTATAGCGTTGCCGCGCTTTGATGCGTCGCCTCTATATACTTTCCGCATAGATTAAGAGTGAGGGATTTTCCAGAATGTCAGTGTGCTCTTGCCGATCGTTGGCGGAGGGCTGCTCCTTACCGGGG